>JGI24702J35022_10000148_pt1 | contig 35932 bp, 29 predicted proteins | sample TergutTh196P4_FD_35022 | JGI IMG/M metagenome (IMG submission 35022) | reverse complement strand
GCAGACCATTCGTTGTCCATTGCCAGATCCACCACGACCGCAGGAATCCCCGGCTCTACTTTGACTTTGCCATTGACGAGGGCTTGGTAGTCAGCGAAAGGGAGCACCGCAAAGGCAGGATACCCTCCTGCATCGCGGATGATTTGCACGGACTCAGTATGTGTGTTCATTACGTTTTTTCACCTCTTCAATCGAGACGATGCGGGCTACACCGTCAAAATCGAAAAACACCCGGAAGTTACCCACTCGCAGTCGGAATTGACGCTCATGATCGACCAACGCTATGACATTGGCGCAGTCCGGCATGTTGACCAACTTGTTGCACTCGCTCCGAACCGTCTTGCTATCGGACGGTTGCAGTTTTCGCAACTGCTTGGCAGCTTTCTTGGAGTAGATGACCTCGTTCACGAGGCGAATTATACGTTATTTATTAGTTTTATCAAGAAAAAACTAATAAACTTGGTGTCGCGTACATCGAACGTTATTGTCCCCCCACCCATTTCCGCGCGTTCCTGAACATCCGCAACCACGGCGCGGCATCCGGGCTTTGGTCGAGCAACCACCGGGGCGACCAAGACATTTGAAGCGGGCGGACGGCGCGTTCGGGATGGGGCATCATGATGGTAAAGCGCCCGTCCGGAGTGGTAAACCCGGCGACGCCTTCAGGGGATCCGTTGGGGTTGGCGGGATAGGCATGCGCTACCTCGCCCCGATTGTCGATGTAGCGCAACGTCGCCAGCGCGGCGCTTTGCGCAGCTTCACTCTGGAAAACGGCCCGTCCCTCGCCGTGGCTCACAACCACGGGTATGCGGCTGCCCGCCATGTCGGCAAGGAAGATGGAGGGGTTTTCCAGCACTTCCACCATCAGGAAACGCGCCTCGAACTGCTCGCTGCGATTGCGGTGAAAGAGCGGCCAATGCGAAGCGCCGGGAATGATGGCGGCAAAATGCGCCATCATCTGGCAGCCGTTGCAGACTCCCAGCGCAAAGGTATCCGTGCGGGCAAAGAAGGCTTCAAATTGCGCGCGCAATGCCGGGTTGAAGAGAATGGATTTCGCCCAGCCCTGTCCCGCGCCAAGCACATCGCCATACGAAAAGCCACCGCTCGCGACAAGCCCCTTGAATTGCACGAGGTCATGCCGCCCCGATTGCAGATCGGACATGTGCACGTCAACGACATCGAACCCCGCGCGTGTAAAAGCCGCAGCCATTTCAGAATGTGAGTTGATGCCCTGTTCGCGCAGGGATGCAACGACTGGACGCGCGCCGACATTGATGAAGGGGGCGGCGACATCCTCCCGGACATCGAACGTGAGGCTCACGGAGAGGCCTGGATCGTCGGCGTCGCCGAGCGAATCGAATTCTTCCTGAACGCATTCGGTATCGTCGCGCAGGCGGGCGATCTGGTAGCCGACTTCCGACCAGACACGCAGCCAGTCCGCGCGCGGCGCGGAAAGCACCAGGCGGGCGTTGCGGCGGAAACGGATTTCGTCGCTCTCATTCGGCTCCCCAATAAAATGGAAATCGAGTCCGGCCCCGTTCAGGAGGGCACTGACCGCCGAGCGGTCGCGGCGGCGAATCTGTACCACAGCCCCGAGTTCTTCAGCAAACAGCGCCCCGAACAGACGGTCGTCGAAACGGCCCTTGAGCAGTTCCGGGTTTTTGTCGAGTCCATCGGCGTCGTTCATCGCATTGTCGTAACATACGGTATCGAGCACCAGGGACAGACCGCATCGGCTGGCGAAAGCCATTTCGCAGACGGTAGCAAACAACCCCCCGTCGCTGCGGTCGTGGTAGGCGAGAATCAGATCCTCACGGCAAAGTCGGCGAACCACATCGAAGAAGGCCGTAAGGTCTTCCGGAGCAATGTCCGGCGCGTGTTCGCCGACGGCGTTATAGACCTGCGTCAGCACGGAGCCGCCCAGGCGATGCGCGCCCCGGCCCAGGTCGATGAGGATGAGTTCGGTCTCGATGCCTTCCGGGAACTGAAGCTGCGGAGTCAGAGTGCGGCGGATGTCCGTGACGGGCGCAAAGGCTGTAATGATGAGAGAAAGCGGGGCAACGACCTGTTTTTCTTCGTCTCCCTCTTTCCAGGCCGTGCGCATCGAGAGCGAATCCTTGCCGACGGGAATCGAGAGCCCGGTAGCGATACAGAATTCGGACACGGCCTGCACGGTGTCGAAGAGTTTGGCGTCTTCACCTCGAAAACCGGCTGCCGCCATCCAGTTGGCCGAGAGTTTTATCCTGGCAAGCGAGTCGATGTCGGCGGCGGCAATGTTGGTGATGGCTTCCCCGATCGCCATGCGCCCGGAAGCGGGCGCGTCCACGCAGGCCAAAGGCGTGCGCTCGCCCATCGCAAAGGCTTCGCCGGAAGTGCTGGAAAACCCAAGAGCAGTGACCGCAACATCGGCCACCGGCACTTGCCACGGCCCCACCATCTGATCCCGCACGATCAGCCCACCGACCGAGCGATCGCCAATCGTGATGAGAAAACGCTTGCTCGCCACCGTCGGATTGCGCAACACACGCAGCGCCGCCTCGTTCAGATCGAGTTCGGTGACTTCAAAGGGCGGCAGATACACTGCGCGGCGCATTGCCACGCGGGTCATTTTCGGGGGCTTGCCGAGCAGGACTTTCATTTCCATATCGACCGGCGTGTTGCCGAAATGACGATCATCGACCACCAGACGCCCGTCGTCGCTCGCCGTGCCAAGCACGGCAAACGGACAACGCTCGCGCGCGCAGATCGCGGAAAAAACGTCGAGATCGTCGGGAGAAATCGCCAGCGCGTAACGTTCCTGCGCCTCGTTGCTCCAGATTTCGCGCGGACTCATCCCGGTTTCTTCGATATCCACTTCACGCAGTTCGATCCGTGCGCCCAGCCCGGCATGATCGGCAAGCTCGGGGATGGCGTTGGACAGCCCCCCCGCGCCGACATCGTGAATGGCGATGATGGGATTGGCCTCCCCCCGCTGCCAGCAGGCGTCAATCACTTCCTGGCAGCGCCGCTGGATTTCGGGGTTACCGCGCTGCACGGAGGCGAAATCGAGATCGGCCGCGTTGACCCCGGTCGCCATGCTCGATGCCGCGCCGCCCCCCAGACCGATCAACATGCCGGGGCCGCCCAACTGGAGCAACAACGTCCCCGGCGGGAACGTGGGTTTTTTCGCCTGTTGCGCCTGGATATTGCCGATGCCGCCCGCGATCATCAGCGGCTTGTGATAGCCGCGCACCTCGCCCTCGACGACCTGCTCGAAAGTGCGGAAATATCCGGTGAGATTGGGGCGTCCGAATTCGTTGTTGAACGCCGCCGCGCCCAGCGGACCTTCGATCATGATCTCCAGCGCCGAGGCGATGCGATCCGGCTTGCCGTAGGGTTTTTCCCAAGGCTGGATGAATCCGGGGATGGCGAGATTGGACACCGAGAGTCCGGCCAGACCCGCCTTGGGCCGCGCACCGCGCCCGGTTGCGCTCTCATCCCGAATTTCCCCTCCCGCGCCGGTGCCCGCGCCGGGGAACGGCGAAATCGCGGTCGGGTGGTTGTGCGTCTCCGCCTTGGCAAGAATATGCACCGTCTCGCGGTGAAAGCGGAAAACGCCATCGGAGTCCGGGTAAAACTGCTCGGCCTCCCCGCCCTCGATCACCGAGGCATTGTCCGTATAAGCCACCACCGTGCCGCCGGGATGCGCCTTGTGGGTGTCGCGGATCATGCCGAAGAGCGACTTTTCCATCGGGCGCGCTTCGATTACCCAATTGGCATTGAAAATCTTGTGGCGGCAATGTTCGGAATTGGCTTGCGCAAACATCGTCAATTCCACGTCCGTGGGATTGCGCCCCACACGGGTGAAATTCTCGACGAGGTAATCCACCTCGTCCTCGGAGAGCGCCAGCCCCAGTTCCACGTTGGCCGCTTCCAGCGCCGTGCGACCGCTACGGATGACGTCGACTGTGGCAAGCGGCCTGGGCGCATGGTGATGGAACAGCGCCGCCGCTTCAGCGAATGTTGCCAGTACCGACTCGGTCATGCGGTCGTGCAACGCACGGGGCGCTGCCGGCGCGCTGGCGGAGTCGATGAAATACGCGATGCCGCGCTCGATGCGCGTCACCTTGTCGAAACCGCACTGGCGCACAATCTCGGTAGCTTTCGACGACCACGGCGAAATCGTGCCGATCCGAGGCGTCACCAGCCTCAAGACGCCGGGAGGAACCTTGCCGTCCGGCGCACGGACATCCAGCAGTTCGCCAAGCCGCGCCTGCTCCTCGCTGGAAAGCGCATCGTTGACTTCGATGAAATACCAGGCTTCCGCCGCCAGACGGTCGAGTCCTTGCACCTCCTGGGCGAGATTACGGACAATCCGTTCGAGACGGGGACGGGAAAAAGCGGGCGCGCCGCGAAGTTGAAGGATCGTGAGGGACATGGCGGTCGGGAAATGAACGAGAGAACGGGGCAACGATACGAAATGGCGGAAGTTCCGCCGAAAACGCTTAATTATACGTGGTTCTTCGTTCCGCCTTGCGTCCCTCGATTCCTGCGCGCAGCGCCTGTAAAAAAACGCCCTTTCTTCAAAAAAGCGCCCTTTTTACCTGCATGTCGAGTCACCACGCCGTGAATGGCAGGGATTCCTCAAAACGATTCAAGGAAGCCTGCGGCTCCATTGTGACGCTTGTCTCACTTACCTCGCCATAATATGGCGAGGATTGCGTTTGACCCGTTTTGAACCTGATCGAAAGAGCCAGCCGGACGCTATCCGTATTAAACTACATCCGTACCGTAACAGGGCGAGTTGCACAGCCCCTTGAGCGACTCGGCCCCTGCCACCAATACTGCCTCATGCAAAGGCAGCGAAGCCCGAAAGGAGGAAGGGATGGAACGCGAATCGATGGAATTTGATGTCTTGATCGTAGGCGGAGGTCCGGCAGGTTTGGCAGCGGCAATCAGGCTCAAGCAACTGGCCGCCGAACGCAATCAGGATGTTTCGGTGTGCCTGATCGAGAAAGGCGCGGAAATCGGCGCGCATACCTTGTCCGGCACGGTGCTCGACAACAAGGCCATCGAGGAACTTTTCCCGGACTGGAAAGAACGCGGGGCGCCGATCAAGACCCATGCACTAAAAGACCATGTCCTGTACCTCACCAAAACCAAGTCGTTTGCTTTTCCGCTTCCCCTCTTGCCGGATTGTTTCAACAATCACGGCAACTATCTCGTACGCATGGGCGAAGTCGTCAAATGGATGGGCGAACAGGCCGAGGCGCTGGGCGTCGAAGTCTATCCGGGTTTCGCGGGCGCGGATGTGCTCTATGACGAAAACGGCGCAGTCAAGGGCGTCGTCACCGGCGACATGGGCGTGCTGCATGACGGCACCCAGGGTCCGAACTTCCAGCCCGGCATGGAACTACTCGCCAAATACACCCTCTTCGCGGAGGGTTGCCGTGGTCACCTCGGCAAGCGCCTCGAAGCCAAATACAACCTGCGCGAAGGCTCCGACCCTCAGGTCTTCGGCATCGGCATCAAGGAACTCTGGGAAGTTCCCGGCAACCCCCATCACAGCCCCGGCACCATCATCCATACCTGCGGCTGGCCACTCACGAGCGACGTCTACGGCGGTTCGTTTATGTACCATATGGATGACAATATCATTCAAACGGGGCTTGTCGTCGGCTTGAATTACAGCAATCCGTTCCTGTCGCCGTTCGAGGAAATGCAGCGTTTCAAGACTCACCCCGAAATTCGCAAATTCTTTGAAGGGGGCAAGCGTCTGGCTTACGGCGCGCGGGCCATCGCCACTGGTAACATTCAGAGTCTGCCGCGCCTGGTTTTCCCCGGCGGCGCACTCATCGGCGACAACGCGGGCTTTCTCAATGCCGCGCGCATCAAGGGCAATCATGCCGCCATCAAGTCCGGCGCGCTCGCCGCCGAAGCCGCGTTTGACGCCGTCGTTATTGGTCGAAAGCAGGACACCCTCACCGCCTTCCCCATCGCCTTCCGCGAGTCGTGGCTCTATACCGAGCTACACAAGACGCGCAACTTCAAGCCGATGATGAAGAAATCCTTCTGGGTCGGCTCCACGCTCTTCGGCATGGATCAAAAGCTCTTCTTCGGCAAGGCGCCCTGGACGATGCACAACCACAGCGACCACGACAAGCTCAAACCCGCCGCCGAATGCAGGAAGATCGACTATCCCAAGCCCGATGGCGTGCTGACTTTCGACCGCCTCTCCTCGGTCTATCTTTCCAATGCCAACCATGAAGAAGACCAACCCTGTCACCTGAAGCTCAGAGATCCTCAGGTTGCAATTTCCGTCAACCTGGAAGTCTACGATTCGCCCGAGCAGCGTTACTGTCCGGCCGGGGTCTACGAGATCGTCAATGACGGTGAAGGCGGCAAGCCCCGGCTCCAGATCAACGGCCAGAACTGCGTGCACTGCAAGACCTGCGACATCAAGGATCCGACGCAGAATATCGACTGGGTCACGCCACAGGGCGGTGAAGGACCGATTTATCAGGGGATGTAACGAAGAATCCCTGTGTCCTGTCTTCGGCAGGACACAGGGCGAACTCTTGCTACGGTTTTTCGGAAGCCGGCACCGAATCGACATCCAACACAACGGCTCCCTCTGTCATCACATTGACCTTGTCCAACGGATCGTCGGGCAAAACCGTGCGGATCGGGCGTTGTTGCGACGATTTTGAACGGCTATTGTTGCTCAATGCTTTCAACTGCCTCAAGCGGGATACAGCCGTTGCGCCTTGATTTATCGACTGCGCAATCCATGTTTCGGCATTATTCGCCTTGCCTCCGACATCATTGAGCACACTCCCCGCAATCATGATATTCGCATTTACCAGTCGGCTGCAAAGCGTATCGAAATCGCGTACCCTTGTTTGATCCTGTCTGCACACAATCAACGCTCCGCCTGCCCGTGAGGCAATGGAAACGCTTTCGGCATATCTGGCGGAGGAGGGCGTGTCGATGAGGATGACATCGAAACTGTTGGACAACTGCGCAACCATCCTATCCAGCAACGGGCGCGTCAACAATTCCTGGGGATTCGGCGGCACGGGACCGGAAGGCAGAATGGAAAGATCGATCAGGGACGGGACTCTGAAGACGACATTGCCGGTTGCGCGCCCACTCAGGATGGATGAAAGCCCGTTTCGATTGCTGATCCCGAAAAGGCGATGCAGGGTCGGAGCACGGAGATCCGTATCGATCAGTAACGTCCTCGCGCCCAATTGCGAAAACACGACTGCCAGATTGGCAGCAAACCAGGAGCGGCCTTCCCCGTGACCGGGACTCACGATCGCAAGCACCCGGCGCCCGGCGCTGCCGCCGAACCAGCGCAGCATCAACTGGCTTCGAATCGCGCGTAACGCTTCCACCTGGGGGGAAAACGGATCGTATGCCGCCACGACGGTTTCCGAAACCTTGCTCTCTCCACGTTGCAGGTACGGGTACCGGAACTGGTGGGACAGGGCGTACTGGATATCGGCTTCGGTCGCAAGGCCAAGCGCGATTGCCGCTTCACCAAAGCGCACCTTCTGCTTCTTTTGTTCCCGGAAAATACGTTCGGCATCATCGGGAGAAATGCGCCCGACAGAGATCAGAATCTCTCCGATCGACTGGTCACTCAGATCGGAAAATTGTGCGCTGGCAGCATCGTCCATCATTTTAAGCGGCTGCCAGGCGACGGAGGCGGAAACCGGAACGAGACTTCTTCTTCAGCCCAGGGATGATCCCGATAAGGGGAACATCCTTGTTCTGCATGAGATCTTCGCTTCCCCGCACACGCTGATCCCTCAATTCAAGTAGCAACGCTACGCCAATGCCAAGCAGAGTTCCGAGAAACACGGCAATGATCGTGTTGAGCACAACCTTCGGGCTGGAGTGTTCCAGGGGAGGCGTTGCGGGAGTCAGCACCGAAATATTGGTTTGCTGCATCTGGCCCTCGAGGTTCGTTTGCGCGAGACGCTGAGTGACGAGATCGTATGCTTTTTGAGCGTTTTCGATGTCACGCTGAAGCACCGCAAGTTGATCCCGATGTTTCTTGAGTTCGAGCACGCGCGCCTGCTGCTTCTCGATTTCATCGGTAATTTCTTTTATACGCTCCGTACTGATACGGGAAGTCGTGCCAAGCGAGCTTGCCACACGCTGGGTCTCCGCCGCGACACGTTGACGCTGTTCGGCAATCCTCTCATTCAACTCGCGTATCATCGGATGGTTCGGACCAAGCCGCTCGGACAACTGGCTACGCTCCGTTTCAAGCCGCGCCAGATCCGTCTTGAGGCTGGCAACCACCGGGTTGGCCATGACCTCAGGCAGGGATTCGGCGGAGGCAATCTGACTTTGGCGCGAACGGCTATCCGCCCCTTGTCCCTGCGCCATCGAAAGCTGGGCATTGAGATCCGCCATGCGCTGGTTTTCAACGTCAAAACGGCCATCTCCGGCCAGAATGCCATGCTCCTGTTCGTACGCAGAGAGCTTGCGTTGGGCGACTTCGAGTTTTTCGCGCACTTCCTTGGTTTGATCGCTGAACCACTGCGCATACTGCTGCGCGGGACCTACCTTGAGCTCGAGATTGGTCTCTATGTAGGCTTGGGAAAAAGCGTTCGCAATGGCTGCGGCGAATGTCGGGTCTGGCCCCCTATAGCTTACGTTGATGACATTGCTTTCCCGTATTGTCGAAGGACGCACATCCAGTTGTTTCTGGAGCAATGCGGCCAGCCAGACCAGAAATCCGCTATCTCCCCCTATTCCCTTCGTTTCATCGCGCCATTGTTCCCGAAGCGAGGAAACCTGATTCATCCGGGTCAAGGCAACCACGCGCAGGGCAACACGTTCGGAACCGATGATGTCGATCTGAGTCGCAAGATAGCCCATCAGCGCCTGAGGAGCGCCCAACAGGGGGTCGGTCGTTTTCATATCGACCACCAACGAGGCGGTAGCGGTATATTGTTTCGGCAACAGCAGGCTGATCGCCAAAGTCAATAGCACCACGCCGGCCAGGATAGCGGAGATGATCCACCGGCGCGCCTTTAATATGAGAAGAAACTGCTGAAACGTCATGAGTAACCAATTAAATCAGAACAAACTTTCCTTGACGTAGATCACGTCATCGGTTCTAAGGAGATCATCGAGTCCGGGTTCCACCACCTTGAGCGAACCATCGGGCATGCGCCGATGGATGCGAAGCCCGCGCGTGGTGCCACGCGACGAGGTGCCCCCCCCGGAGGCCAGCCCCTGCATCACGCTCATGCCCCGTTCGAGACGAAAGGCGCCCGGACGGTTGACTTCCCCGTAAATGTAGAACATTGGCGCACGATGGACGTAGACGATGTCCCCAGCCGCCATTACGATGTCATTCGACGTGTCACCGCTGAGAAACAGCAAAGGCAGGTCGATTTCTCGGCGCACCTGTTTGCCGTTGCGTACGCCGACAAAAATCACGATATCGGCCCCTGCCCCCGAAATGCCTCCGGCGATGGCAATCATGTCGGACAGGCGCAGGTTCGCGGTTTCGAGCGGAAAACGGCCCGGCCTGTTGACTTGTCCGAGCACGGAAACCTGATTGCCGCGAATCTGTATCGGCAACACATTGACTTGCGGCTGGCGCACGAAACCGCCGTCCCGCAGACGGGTGGCAATTTCCGTCTCGGCGGCGGACGTGCTCTTTCCGCCCACGGAAACCGCGCCGAGCAACGGGAAAGTCAGCATGCCTTTCTCGGACACACGCGCCTCGGTGGTGAGATCCGGGTTCTGGAATACCGTGACACGGACAATGTCGCCCGGCCCAAGAACGTATTCACGTTCATCCGCAGCCTGCGCAACTCCGGTCATTCCGGCAAAACCCAGAGCCATCAGAACAAGGACGCACAAAGGGCGAAGGAACCAGGGAATCATTTGCATTTTCGGCCTGCGATATAGGAGTTAAGTCAACCGAGAACCGCTGGTGTCGCGACGCTGCACGAACCGCGACACCAGCAGACTCCCTCAAGCATATACTATCTTGCTTACCTGTTTTCTTACTTCAGCTTGACGCCCCCCTTCTCGATGATCGAGCGGACGGAATCGTCTTCGGGCGAAGCGTCTGGTGAAGCGTCTGGCGAAGCGTCGGGCGACACGACCGGGCCTTGTTCGGCGGCTGCGGGAGCAGACGGTTCTGCTGCGGGTGGCGCGAAATCGCCCATGTAATTGATGGTAGCCGCCTCGCGCAGACGTTTCATCTCGGCCCTGACGCTTTCGTTACGCGCCTGAGCCATCAAAAAGTTCTCGATGACGGGTTTTGCCTTGGCGCGATCGATGGGTTCTTCCTGCACTCCGGCGATGATGATGAGAATCGCCCCTGCCGGCGCCCGGACAAGAGTCGCCCCGCCCGCATTCAATTGGGAAAGGTGCTTGGCCAATTCGAGCGGAAACTGTTCCGCAGCCTTGGCGCTCGCGGTCATGGCAAACGGGATTTTCTGCTCCCTGAGCCAGGGCATGAGCTGTTGCAAATCCTTAATGGATTCCATGTGCGCGCGCACCTGATCGAAACGCTCGGGCGCCAACTGGAGACTGATCTCTTGCAGGCTATAGACACGGCGCTTGGAGAACAACGCGGGATTGTCATCGTAGAACTTGGAAATCTGCGCCTCGCTCGGCTGCGGCGCATTAGCCGCAACCCGCTCGCTAAAGGCGCGGGCAAGAATTTCGCGGCGGGAATACTCGAGCATCTGCATCACTCTCGAATCACGGTCGAGCTTGTTTGCCTTGGCCTGTTGCAGCAGCAACTCCTGCTCGACGAGACGCTCGACAATCGCCGAACGCGCCCTGGCGGCTTGATCTTCCGGAATATTGCCGGCGCGGGAAAGCAGGTCGTTGACCTGATGAACGGAGATTTCTTCCTTGTTGACCTTGACGGCAACCTGGGTAGGAGACTTGTCGCCGCCTTCCTTGGCGCTACATCCGACAAGCATGCCGGTCAGCCAGACAGCGGCGCAAAGTGACACAGCAACGGAACGAACTGGAGAGGACATAAACATTCCAAAAAAAACGAGACGGCCTTTACTGAAAGGCTCGCACAATACATCATAACGATATCGGCTCGTGCCCCCTGGAGGGGACTCGCGATACCACCCAGACAGATATCATGCCATATCATGGCATGATAAAAAATGCCTCACCCCTTAAAAGGTCAGGCTTCCCGACAGCCACGTCGTCCGCGCGCTGTGATCATCATCTCTCTTTGTCGTATCACGCTTCTGGTGTTGGTAACCGAGCGCAATACTGCCATATGGAACCGGCATATACTGAAGATTGACGCCATACAACTGGGTTTTGGCGTCTCTTGGAAGAGCCACGGACCCAAAGCCGGGATCTCCACGATAATCGCGCTTCTGATGTTCGTAACTGGCGCCAAGATGAATCTTGCTGGTAACGACCCAGGTCGGTTTCAGAAACCAGGCTTGCGTCACGGCGAAGTTTGAAACCGTGTCCTGATCCGCGCCGATCTCGCGCCGCCAGCCCAGGTTTATGATCGCCTTTCCGGTCGGTACCCAACGGAACTCGATCTTTCCAGTAGCCCCATTAAAATCCCGGTTGCGCGCCAGATCGTACTTGCGCCACGTATATCCGGCATAACCGCTCAGTTGTGTGACGCCAGTCAACTGCCATTGGCCTGAAAGCCGCGCGTCGTGCCGCTTCCAGTCCCGCATCGATGTTTCCCCCGGAGCAAGATCCTCCTCCTTCGGCCGGTTCGAATACTGACCCCGCTCAGTGAGCAGACTCAATACGATGCGGTTGCCGGTGGAAGGCCGGTATGTAAAGTTCAGGCTTGCTTCCTGCGCATTGTACTTGTCGTATGGCCTGGCGTTATTGCGATAGTCGTTGCGAACGTCGGAGAAACCAACCCCCGTGGCCCAGTTCGGATGCCACCAGAAATCGGCGCCAAATCTGAAACGACCGAGTTGCCGCGTGACCCCATCCAGTTCGCTGGGGTTGCTCCCCGTATAAACGTCTTCGAAGTTGACCGCCGACCCGCTATGAGCATACCCGATAGTGCCGCTCAAGCGATTCCCCATCCGCCAATCCCACCGCAGGCGCCCATCCCATTCGGTGGTGTTGAGGCTCGAATGCGTGCGGTACAGGGACTGGCTCGCGGAAAGCCCGGCATGGAAGGCCTGACGACTATGCTCAGTGTCGAAATCAATGCCTACGCGGGTGACGGAATAGGAATCACTGCGTTTTCCTTTCGGCGCGTCGGCGTTGGAAATTCGGTCCGGCAGGCGATACACGTTGCTGCTGTAGTACAAGGACTCCGAGATCGTAAAGGTGAACGGGTTCCTGGAGTCGTCTTCCCGCTTGTAAGGCTCTCCCTGTGCGGAAGTTTCCTGCGCAGAACCCTCCTGCGAGGGAGTCTCCTGCGTGTAAGCCCCCGGCGCAGCATCTTCCTGCGCGACGACCGTTGCCGCCTGAAACCCCAACAATGTCACCAACCCGCTCGCCAGCACGGCGAACCTGCGTTGTAGCTTGTGCATGAAACAAACCCCTGACTCAATGTAAAAATTTCCGACACCTGCCTGGCACCGACCTGACGCAAAAACCAAACCACCTGCGTATGCGGGATTCGTACCGCCAGAGCCCGCGCAACTGTCACACATTTGCATCAGAACTCACATTTTAATAACGAAATGTAAAAATATGCGACATTCGCCACTTCGACCCGTAAAATAGGCTGAATCCCACTGTCTCGCTGGCTCGACAGGCAACCGACTCTGGGTGGAACCATACACGATTTACGCAACGAGTGCTGCACTAATATTTCATATAGACACCGCAATCCTGACCGCCCGTGCAGGACAATCGCGCGCCGCGCCTGTGACTCGCCGCCCGATTATCGAAGAAATGCCCCGACAAGCCGACTTCCGGCTCCTATTATGTAATGGCGAAAATGCAGTGATACTCGTATTGGCAAAAATACAACAAAACTGGCATCAAATTTGCTTATAAGCTGAAGGAGTTATGTTTACAATTTTTCACAGGAGCGTTAATGATGCAGATTAAAAAAACAGTTGCCGCCATTGTGCTCGGGCTTAGCTTTGCTGGTTTCGCGCAAGCCGCTACAAATCTCGGCACACTTGGTTTTAACGACCCATTGATGGGCTTCAGCAATCCGCAAGGATCAGGAGGCAACGATTATTCCTTCACCGATGTGTATACCTTCACGGTCGCACAAGATCTGTTGAACCTCGGCAACCAGGCAGATACCACGGTTTTCAGCCTCGACTTTGGCATGGGCAGTGGCATGTACAGCCTGGACAACCTGACAGTTTCCGTGTTCGGCGGCTTCAATGTCGATATTTCGACCGCGAGTCCCATTTTCCAGCAAAGCGTTGATCGGAATGCCCCAGGCGAGATGCTGTCCATTTATGGAAACTTTCCTCTTGAGTTGCCAGAATACACGCTCGTGATCTCCGGCCTGACGAGTGGCCCTTCGGGCGGAGCCCCCCAAGGCGGACTCTACGCCTTCACCATGACTGCCGCCGCGCCAGCAGTTCCCGAACCCGCCGAATACGCGATGTTGCTCGCGGGATTGGGTGTCGTCGGAATGGCTGCACGCCGCCGGAAGATGAAAGTGAATTAAACAGTTTTCCGCAACGTCTGTAGTCATCAAACAGACTGGACGCTTTCGTGCGTCCGGTCTGTTTTTTTATCCAATGATCGTATTCTCGTAGCAAAAAAATAACATGCGTAAATATACGAATAGATGTATTTGCAGAAGAACTACATCCTTTCACTGCAGTAAACCACACACGGGTAACAACAATGGTTCGTTTTCTCACCACAGGAGGAAGATAATGAAACTCAAACACACAATCGCCGCCGCCGTCCTCGGACTCGGCGTCACCTTCACGGCGTATGCCCAACAGCCTCCCCAGCTTCCCGACGTCATTGACTTTGGTGTCATCCCCCTTGAGGGCGTGATAAGCTGGGGCAAAACCGTCGATATGTCTCTGGACGGTTGGTTCGCAAACGCGTACAACTTCATCATCACAGACGAATTTGTGAATACCAGCCTCAGCTTCAAGCAGGAGTTGGTTAGCATGTACTCGGACACGGGTCCGCACTTCACGAACATGGACCACATGGCCATCTACGTGTACGAGGGAGTGGAGACTGTCCTTAACGATCCTCTCGTTCTCCTGGCTCAGGTTCGCGCAAACGAGGGCCAGATGTACGTTGAGACCTTCTTCACGCCCGAAAAAGCCGGTCAGTACACACTCGTGCTTTATGGCCATGTCTATGGCAACATGGGCGCTTACGTTCTCAATGTGAGCGCCTCGCCCATGGCTGCGATTCCCGAACCCGCCGAGTACGCCATGTTGCTCGCCGGATTGGGCGTCGTTGGGATGGCTGCACGCCGCCGGAAGATGAAAGTGAATTAAGACTGTTTTTTGAGTCACCCCTGCCTGAAGGCAGGGGATTCCTCGATACGGTCTTGGGGAGCCTCCGGCTCCCAATTGCGCTTTGTCTCGCTTGTCTCCGCCATAAATGGCTGAGACAAGCACGAGACCCGTGTTCGCAACGACTGTAGTCATCGAACAGACTGGACGCCCTCGGGCGTCCAGTCTGTTTTTTTCCGGGATGCCCGCAACCGGAAAAAACGCTCAAACTCACCATCCACCGCACAAATCACTCGCTGCCGAAGTCCATTTTGCATATATAATGGGCTATGCTCCAATATTCCCCCACCCCTCCACAGAAGGGAAGCCAGCTTCAACGATCCGGCTTTACATTAAGCACGGCCATCGAGGCGTTTCTATACCCATGTATCATCGTTCTGTGTCTGCTGGCGGTTGCCGGCTACTACGATGAAGAGATCGGCCCGCGTTACGTCATCCTTTGCACCCTGTCGTTCGCCGTGACCTTTCCCGGCGAAGCGTCCTTTCACGAGAAACCCCGCCGGGTATTGCGAAAGCTGCTGTTCAGTTGGTTGTTGTTCATCTGCATCATGGTGGCCTTTGGGCTGGCCACGACCTACATCCAACATTTCCCGGAATACGTTCTGCTTGCCTGGTTCGCCGCCACGCCCATCATGTACACCATTGCCTACACAGCTCTGAGATTCGTGCTGCCGCGTGTGATCTCCTCTCCGGGCAATCTGCGCACCGCCGTCATTGCCGGAGTCAACGACATCGGGATCTGCCTCGCGCAACAGTTCCAGAACGATCCCTACCTTGGTACACATGTCATCGGTTTCTTCGATGATCGCTCCTCCGACACCTTTCCGACCGGCATCCCCGCTCCAATCAAGGGGCGGTTGCTCGACCTGTCGGAGTACGTCAAGCAGAACCACGTCGAAGCCATTTACCTGGCTCTGCCGATGGCTGCCCAACCTTACATCCTCAGCCTGCTCGACAGCCTCAAGGACACGACCGCCTCGATTTATTTCGTCCCGGACATTTTCATCACCGATCTCATCCAGGGGCGATTCGACACCGTGGGGAACATGCCGGTGGTCGCGGTTTGCGAAACCCCTTTTACTGGCTTCAACGGCCTCGTCAAGCGCACTTCGGATGTCGTGCTCTCATTTCTCATCCTGCTGCTGTTGTTCCCGTTCCTGTTGTTGCTGGCCATCGGCGTGAAGCTGTCTTCTCCTGGGCCGGTCATTTTCAAACAGAGGCGTTACGGTCTCGACGGCAAGGAGATTCTCGTCTACAAATTCCGTTCGATGACGGTCTGCGACGACGGCGAGGTCGTCATGCAGGCCACGAAAGACGACGCGCGCACTACGCGATTCGGCGCGTTCATCCGCAGGACTTCGCTCGATGAGTTGCCGCAGTTCGTCAATGTGCTCCAGGGCCGGATGAGCATCGTCGGCCCGCGCCCGCATGCGGTTGCACACAACGAGACTTACCGGAAAGCGATCAAGGGATACATGATCCGCCACAAGGTCAAACCGGGCATCACCGGATGGGCGCAGGTCAATGGCTATCGGGGCGAGACGGAGACCATCGACAAGATGGAAAAGCGCATCGAGTACGACCTCGAATACCTGCGCAACTGGTCAGTGAGCCTGGATTTCTGGATCATCATCAAAACCGCGTTGATCGTGGTAAGGGATCGAAACGCATACTAGAGTGGGGTGGCGCAGCAATTCCCCTCCTGTGGAGGGGTGGCAGGCGAAGCCTGACGGGGTGGTCGCGGCGTTGGGGCTTGCAAGCTCACCCCATTACCCCACCATTCACTCACTGTTCGCCTCATCGCATCGTCAAGCAGGGGCCAATATCCGCTCGAGCGCAAAAAGCGCCAGGATGACGAAGGCCGTCACAACGCTGATGCGAAAAATATTCCAGGCGCGCACCCTGTAGTGCGACTGCCCGGTCAGCATCCATTGGATCAGCGAAACGCCGATTCCCAAGAGCAGCAGCGTGGCTACGATCCGCGCCAGCAGCATGATGAAAACGTCTCAAAATACCAGCGCCGGTTCGGCAAGCTGGTGAACGATCGCTGCGGGCGCAGCAGTGTCGAAGCTGACGATTTCCCAGGCCGAAGCGTCTTCGAGCAACACCCGCAACAGACGGTTGTTGAGCGCGTGTCCGGCCTTGTGGGCCGTATAGGCCGCCAACAGCGGATGACCACAGATGTAAAGATCGCCGATGGCGTCGAGTACCTTGTGCTTGACGAATTCATCGACATAGCGCAGCCCTTCGGTATTGAGCACACGATATTCATCCATGACAATCGCGTTCTCCAGGCTTCCGCCCAGGGCAAGCCCGTTGGCCTGCATGAATTCCACGTCCTGCATGAAACCGAAGGTGCGCGCGCGCGAAACATCGCGCACATAGGAGTGTCTGGCAAAGTCGACCTCCACTTCGGTAGAGGTCGCGTCGATCGCCGGATGATCGAAGGCGATGGAAAATTTCAGACGAAAACCATCATAGGGCGATAGCCGCACGAGCTTGTCGTCTTCACGATATTCGACGGTTTTTTTGACGCGCAGGAATTTCTTGGGGGCCGACTGCTCCTCGATCCCCCCCGACTGGAGCAGAAAGACAAACGGCCCGGCGCTGCCGTCCAGGATCGGTATCTCGGGCGCGTCGACGTCGATGTGGAGATTGTCGATGCCAAGCCCGGCCAGGGCCGACATCAGGTGTTCGATCGTGCCGACCTTGTAGCCGTTCTTTTCCAACCCGGAACACAGCCGGGTATCGCAAACTGCGTAGGGGTCGACGGGCAGAGCGATGGACGGCTGGAGGTCAACGCGGTGAAAAACGATGCCGGTGTCCACTCCGGCAGGGCGCAGAGCGAGATTGACCTTGCGCCCGCCATGCAGGCCCACGCCTGTCGCAGTGACAACCGATTTGAGGGTGCGTTGCCTGATCACGTTTTCCGATTTTCTCCGTAAAGCACTATGAGCCTATCACGAACGATCCGGCAAAGCATCTCGATAATGTACGGGACGCCTACCACCATCCCGGCGGAAAAGGCCCAAGGGGGGGCGGGCCTTTCGTTTCCACCGGGATGGTGGCATGCGTTTCCAGGAAGCCGAAAAACCGATACTCAGTCAGCCTGACGACGCAGGAAGGCAGGAATGTCGTAAGTGGCGCCTGCACTGACGTTGCTGCCGGCGTTGCCGCCACCCTTGCTGCTGCCTATCGTCGGCTCGGCACGCCCACGGCGATTGCGGATGATCGCCGGTGTGGCAATGTTGTTGCCGTCGTCATGGCCGTCGTTCGCGCCGACATAGATCGGGCCGTGCGTACCCGTGCCGCGCACGACATGAATCATCCTCGGCTGCGGTTCCTGCCGCAAGGATCGCGGAGAACCCAGTCCTGTGGCCACAACAGTGACGCGCAAGCGGTCTTCCATGCCGTCGTCGAACACGGTTCCGTATTTGACGAAGGCTTCCTGCGCGGCAAACGCTTGGACGGTATGCACGGCCTCTTTCACTTCGGCCAGTTTCAGCGAACCCTTGCCGGCGGTGATGTTGATGAGCACACAACGCGCACCCGACAATTCGGTGCCTTCGAGCAGCGGGCTGCCCACGGCCTGTTCGGCGGCAATCCGCGCGCGATCCAGTCCGGCGGCTTCCGCCGAACCCATCATGGCGCGGCCCATCTCGCCCATCGCCGTGCGCACGTCCTGGAAGTCGACGTTGACCAGACCCGGCGCGTTGATGATTTCGGAAATGCCCCCGACTGCCTTGCAGAGCACGTTGTCCGAGGCGCGAAAGCACTCCTCGAAGGTGGCTTCGTCGCCATAGACTTCGAGCAACTTGTCATTGAGCACGACGATGAGCGAGTCGACGTAACGGCTCAATTCTTCGATACCGCTCTCGGCGACCCGCAGACGGTTCTCGAAGTCGAACGGCTTGGTGACGACCGCCACGCAAAGAATGCCCAGTTCCTTGGCGATTTCAGCCACTACGGGCGCGGCGCCCGTTCCGGTTCCGCCACCCATGCCGCCGGTGATGAAAACCATGTGGGCATCGGCCAGCGCGGCGGCGATGGTGTCGTGCGACTCCTGCGCGGCTGCGCGGCCCGCTTCCGGCTTGGAACCCGCGCCCAGTCCGGTCGTGCCGAGTTGAATCCTGACCGGCGCAAGACACCGCGCCAGCGCCTGCGCGTCGGTGTTGGCGGCGATGAAATCGACGCCCTGCACCCCTTCGCGCACCATGTGGTCGACAGCATTGCCGCCGGCCCCCCCAACGCCGATCACCTTGATGATGGTTCTGCCATTCGGTGAACGTTGTTCCTTTTCGATGATTTCAAACATGTGCCTCAGCTCCTGGAAAGAAGGTCAAACCCTGGGAAAAATCCCCCTGGCTGTTGCTCCGCAGCAACAGCATCAATGTGAAGTGCCCAATTACAGCACAGATGTCATGCTCCGTTTTCGCAATTTTCATTCCCCCGTCGTTGCGCCGTTTTCGGCCAGTGGTGTACGTCATGCCCTGTCTGACCGAACAGCTTTTTAGAAATTACGCCCGAACCAATCCCTCAAGCGCCCCCAAACCTGTTTCACTCCGCTGATGTCTCGGGCCTGAATACCGCGACGCCGCTGCGCCGCGCCCTCGATCACCAACCCCATTGCCGCCGCGTACTGCGGATAGCGGATCACATCGGCCAGCGCGCCTTCGTAGAGCGGTGAGCCCACCCGCACCGGCATATGAAAAATGTCTTCGCCCAGTTCGGCCATGCCCGGCATCAAGGCCGCGCCCCCGGTCAGGACGATGCCCGAGGAGAGCAGTTCCTCGTAACCGCTGCGGCGCAACTCGGCCACCACGAGATCGAAAATTTCCGACACGCGCGGTTCGATCACGTCGGCCAGCGTCTGGCGCGTCAGCAAGCGCGACGGGCGATCCCCCACGCCGGGCACTTCGATCATCTCGTCGGGGTCTACCAACGAATGCATGGCCACCCCGCAACGGGTCTTGAGCTCCTCGGCCTCGGCGGTCGGTGTACGCAAGGTCATGGCAATGTCGTTCGTCACCAGATCCCCCGCCACCGGAATGACGGCGGTATGGCGGATCGCACCCTGGGTAAACACGGCCAGATCGGCCGTGCCGCCACCGATGTCGACCATGCACACGCCCAGTTCCTTTTCATCCTCGGTAAGCACCGCGTAGCTGGAGGCCAACGGTTGCAGGATCAGATCCATGACCTCCAGCCCGCAACGGCGCACGCACTTGATCACGTTTTGCGCCGCCGACACCGCGCCGGTGACGATGTGCACTTTCACTTCGAGCTTGACGCCGCTCATGCCGATGGGTTCTCTGACTCCTCCCTGCCCGTCGATGATGAATTCCTGGGTGAGAATGTGCAGAACCTGCTGCTCGGCCGGGATCGGCATCGCGCGGGCCACCTCGATGACGCGCTCGACATCGAACTGCGAGACCTCCTTGTCCTTGATCGCCACCATCCCGTTGGAGTTGAAGCTCTTGATGTGACTGCCCGCGATGCCCGTGTAGAGGTCGTGAATCTTGCAGTCGGCCATCAATTCGACTTCCTGGATCACGCGCGAGATCGCGTCGACCGTGGCCTCGATGTTGACCACCACGCCGCGTTTCAGGCCGCTGGTCGGCTGGGTGCCCAGCCCCACGATGGACAGGCGTCCGTCCGGCCTCACTTCCGCCACCATGCAGGTGACTTTCGTGGTGCCGATGTCGAGGCCGACGATCAAATCCTTATATTCTTTACTCATTTTCTGTCGATATGCCTGTCTGCGCCGCTCTTCGCGGCGCGGTGGTTGACCGGGGTAAGCGCGAAACCATTCGGGTAACGCAGATCGGCGCGCGCAATCTGTACTCCGAGGTTGTCCTGCAAACGCGGCAAAGCCGCGACGAAATTCTCCAGCCGAGCCTCGGTCGGCAAATGCTCCTGTTCGCGGGCAAGCACGATGGATAAACCATTGTCCAACCACAGGCTCCACGCACCGCGCGCCGACAGATCCATCCGCACGAGCTTCGCCTGCAATGGGTGCAATACCCTCGAATAAATCTCGAAATACTTCAGCATGACGGCAGCCGAACCCTGGGGGCCGGAAAATTCGGGCATGAACACATCGCTCGACGCGCCAAACACCTCGCCCTGGCGGTTGATCAGCCGCACATCTCCGTCGCCGGTGTTCTTCCAGTAGGCAACCGCCTTGTGCTCTTCAAGTCTCAATTCGAGTCCGTCCGGCCAGAGACGGCGCACCTCGGCGTGGCGCACCCAGGGCAGTTTCTCGAAGGCCACGCGAACCTCTTCGAGTCTGGCGGTGAAGAAATTGCCCTGGATAGCGCGAGCAGCATGCTCGAGCTGCGCCTTCGTCACCTGCGTGGGCGCTGTGCTCAACACCAGTTCGCGTAGCGGAAAAAGCGGTTTTGAATACGTCCAGGTCACCAGCACCCAACCCAACCCGATCGCGGCAAAAAACAGCAACGTATTCGAGAGCAGATTGAGCAACTGCGGGCGGTGCCATAGCCCGCTACGCGCCTGCGTACGAGCGGAAGTCCCGCGCGGCGCGCCGTCGGCCATCGCTGGCGCGGCATTGCGCCGCCCGCGTCTGGACGTTCCACGCGCGCCGACCGGGGATTTGCGCCGCTCAACCACAGTGCGCCTCCTCGAGAATCCTCACACACAACGCCTCGAAAGAGAACCCCGCCTGACGCGCAGACATCGGCACCAGCGAATGCGAGGTCATGCCCGGAGAGGTGTTGATTTCCAGGAAGTAATGCCTTCCGGCCTCGTCCATCAGGAAATCCACCCGACCCCATCCTGTCGCGCCCAGGGCATCGAATGCCTTTTTCGCGCCTGCCTGGATTTCGGCGGCCTTCGCCGGCGGCAGCTCGGCAGGGCAAATGTAGCGGGTATCGTCGCGCAGATACTTGGCCTCGTAGTCGTAAAACGCCGTCGCCGGTTCGATCTTGACGATGGGCAGGGCCTCGTCGCCGAGAATGCCTACCGTGTATTCGCCTCCCATGATGCCCTTTTCCGCCATGATCAAATTGCCGTGCTGACGGGCCGATTCGTAGGCGGATTTCAGTTCGCCGGGCCGGGTCACCATGAAAACGCCGATGGAAGAACCCTCACACGCCGGTTTGACGAAAAGCGGCAGACCGAAGCGTTTTTCCACGGCATCGAACGCCGTGTTTTCGTCGAGCATCGCGTATTCCGGCACAGGCAGCCCCACTGCCTGCCAGAGGAGCTTGGTGCGAAACTTGTCCATGCCGATGGCCGAGGCCATGACACCGGGGCCGGTGTAAGGAATCCCCATGATTTCCAGCATTCCCTGGATTGCGCCGTTCTCGCCGTAACCCCCGTGTAGGGCAATGAAGACGCGCTGAAAAGCCCTGAGATCATCCAGCGGCTCACTGGCCGGATCGAAGGCATGCGCGTCGACCCCCTGACTCTTCAAGGCGGCCAGCACGCCATTGCCGCTCATCAGGGACACTTCCCGTTCGCCGGAGACGCCACCCATCAAGACTGCGACCCTACCGAAATCCTGTTTCATGTCACTCATCCTGCCCGAAATTGAACGATCTTTTGAGGAACGCCGCCGATGGAACCCGCGCCCATCGTCAGCACCACATCGCCATCGCGCGCAATGTCCAGAACACGCAACGGCATATCGGCAATGTGCTCGACGAATACCGGCTCCACCTTGCCCGCCACCCTGAGCGCGCGCGCCAGCGCGCGCGCGTCGGCGGCAACGATGGGCTCTTCCCCCGCCGCATAAACATTGGCCAGCAAGAGCGCGTCGACGCCGGAGAGCACCTTCACGAAGTCTTCAAAACAATCGCGCGTGCGGGTATAGCGATGCGGCTGAAAGGCCAGCACCAGTCGACGACCGGGAAACGCGCCCCGTGCGGCGGCCAGCGTGGCCGCCATTTCTACCGGGTGATGACCGTAATCGTCGACGAGGGTGAAGCTTCCGCCCAGTGGCAGGGCGATTTCGCCATACCGCTGGAAGCGCCGCCCCACGCCCCTGAATTCCGCCAGCGCCTTGACAATGGCTTCATCCGGCGCCTGCACTTCGGCTGCCACACCGATGGCGGCCAGCGCATTCAGGACGTTGTGCACGCCCGGCGCGTTGAGCGTGACGGACAGGCGCGCGTTCCCGGCATCGTGTCTGACCACATCGAAAATCATGCGCCCGCTCTCGGCGCAGATGTTTTCGGCATAAATATTAGCGTCAGGCGAAAGGCCGTAGCGCACCACCTGCTTCGAGACATGCGGCAGGATTTCACGCACATGCGGATCGTCCTGGCAGAGTACCGCCACGCCGTAGAACGGCAGGCGATTGAGAAAATCCACGAACGTCTGTTTCAGCCGGTTGAAATCGTGCCCATAGGTTTCCATGTGGTCGGCGTCGATATTGGTGACGACCGAAACCACCGGGGTGAGATACAGGAACGAGGCATCCGACTCGTCCGCTTCCGCAACCAGGAAGTCCCCCGTGCCCAGACGGGCGTTCGCGCCCGCCGCGTTGAGTCGCCCACCGATCACGAAGGTGGGGTCGAGACCGGCTTCGCCGAGGATGCTGGCCACCAGGCTCGTCGTCGTGGTCTTGCCGTGCGTGCCGGCAATGGCGATGCCCTGCTTCAAACGCATCAGTTCGGCGAGCATCAGTGCACGCGGAACCACGGGAATACCGGCCAGATGCGCGGCCCGCACTTCCGGGTTGTCGTCCCTGACCGCAGTGGACGCCACGACCACATGCGCGTCGACGATGTTCTCCGCCGCGTGTCCGACGGCAATGTGGATACCCCGACTCATCAGGCGCTCGGTCACGGCGGAAGCCATGAGATCGGAACCGGAGACCCGGTAGCCGAGATTGGCGAGCACTTCGGCAATGCCGCTCATGCCCGAACCGCCAATGCCCACGAAATGAATGTTGTTGACCTTGTGCTTCATGCTTTCACCGTCAGTTCCACGCACGCATCCGCCACATCCACGGCTGCGAGCGGCCTTGCCAGCGCACGGGCGCTTTCGGCCATGTGCAGCAACTGGCAACGCTTGATATCCTGAAGCAACTCCGCCAGTTTCCCTGGTTCCAGGGTCGGTTGCGGCATGAACCAGGCCGCCTCCCGCGAGGAGAGGAACTGCGCATTGGTCGTCTGGTGGTCGTCCACCGCATAAGGGAAGGGCACCAGCAGGCTGGCGACTCCCGCCGCCGTCAACTCGGAGATGGTGAGCGCCCCTGCCCGACAGAGCACGAGATCGGCCTCTGCATAGGCGGCAGCCATATCATCAATGAAGGGACGCAGATCGCCTTCGACCCCGGCAGCGGCATAAGCCGCCCGCAATGTATCAATCTGTTTTTCGCCGGCCTGATGCACGACCGTGGGACGGCGCTCGGCCGGAATCATCGCCAGCGCGCGGGGAACCACGTCGTTGAACACCGCTGCGCCCAGGCTGCCGCCGACCACCAGCAGGCGTAGCGGGCCGTCGCGTCCCTCGAAACGCATCGCGGGCGGCGCAACGGCGACGATTTCCTCACGCACCGGATTGCCCACCCAGCGCGCGTCCGGCAATGCCCCTGGGAACCCCGAGAGCACACGGGAGGCAAAGCGCCCCAATACCTTGTTGGCGAGTCCGGCGATGGAATTCTGTTCGTGCAACACTAGGGGGCGTCGCGTCAGTACCGTCACGAATCCGGCTGGAAAAGTGACATAGCCGCCCATGCCGACTACCACGTCCGGGCGCACGCGCAACAATATCCTCCACGCCTGCCAGCACCCGCGCAGCAGATTGAACGGCAACAAGAGCTTGCGCAACAGCCCCTTGCCGCGCAACGCGCCGAAACGCAGCCACTCCATCCGGTAGCCGCGCGGCGGCACGAGTCGCGCTTCCATACCGTCGGGGTTGCCGAGCCAGACGATGTTCCAGCCGCGCGTGCGCAGGCATTCGGCAATGGCAATCCCAGGGAAGATGTGCCCGCCGGTTCCTCCAGCCATCACCATCACCGTCTTCATGCGTTGCCCCCCCGTTTCAGCACCCGCGTCTCCCAATCGATACGCAGCAGGATGCCGAGCGCCAGGCAGTTGGCAAGCAGACCGGAACCTCCATAGCTCATCAACGGCAGAGTCAATCCCTTGGTCGGCAACAGCCCCATATTCACGCCCATGCTGATGAACGCCTGCACGCCGATCCACAAACCGATGGCCTGCGCCACCAGTCCGGAAAAATAGCGTTCGAGCCGGATCGCCTCGCGCCCGATGACGAAGGCGCGCTGAATCAGCAGCACGAACAGCCCGACCACGACGAACACCCCGGCAAAGCCCAATTCCTCGGCAATCACCGCAAGCAGGAAATCGGTATGCGACTCGGGCAGGTAAAAGAGCTTCTCGATACTGCCGCCCAGGCCCACGCCCAGCCATTCGCCCCGCCCGAACGCGATCAGCGCATGCGTCAGTTGATAGCCGTCCCCGAACGGATCGGCCCAGGGATTCATGAAGCCGAGAATGCGCGCGCGCATGTAGGGCTGGATATAGATCAGGAGGATGAAGCCGACAAACGCCGCCAGCCCCAACAGCAGAAAAACGCGGATGCTGACGCCACCCAGGAAAAGCACGCCGAACGCGATGGCGGCGATCACCACGAACGTGCCGAAATCCGGCTGGAACAGCAACAGGCAGCCGACGAAGAGAATCACCACCATCATCGGCATGAAGCCCTTCTTGAAACTGCTCATGACATCGAGCTTGCGCACCGTGTAATCGGCGGCGTAGATCGCCACAAACAGCTTCATCAACTCGGAAGGCTGAAAATTCACCGGACCCATCGGCAGCCAACGCCGTCCGCCGCCTACCTTGTGACCGATGCTCGGAACCAGCGTCATCGCCAGCAAAACGACCCCGATCAGGAAGAGCCAGGGGGCCATGCGCTGCCACATTCCCATCGGAATGTGAAACACGGCCAGCCCCACCGTCAGCCCCACACCGAGGAAAAGCGCGTGCCGAACCAGGAAGTAGTTCGCCTGGTAGCCGGTATAGGCGCTGGCTTCGGCGGTAGCGATCGAGGCCGAATAGACCATCACCAGTCCGAGCGTGAGCAGGATGGCGGCCGACCAGGTCAGTACCGGATCGACTTCGCTCACCGGCACGCGCGGCTTGGACAGCCGCCCGACCGTGCGCGCAGCGATGTTGTCGCCACGACCGACGCCTTTGCCGAAAAGACCTCTCGTCAGGGTGCCGACGAGCCTCATCGTCCACCTCCCGGCAAGGTCCGCACGGCGCGAACGAACACTTCGGCGCGATGCGCGTAGTCTCTGAACATGTCCAAACTTGCGCAGGCGGGCGAAAGCAACACGCAGTCCCCTGCCTGCGCCTGTCCCGCGAGCCAGCGCACGGCCTCTTCCAGGCGGGCGAAAGGCTTCACGGGTACACCGCAGCCGGTGATGGTTTTACCGATGAGCGAGCCATCCCGGCCAATCAGGGCCACCGCGCGGCCATGACGCTCCAATGCGCCTTTCAGGGGCATAAAATCCTGTCCCTTGCCGTCCCCGCCCAGCACGATGGCCACGGGCCGTCCCATGCCTTCGATGGCGGCAAGCGTCGCCCCGACGTTGGTTCCCTTGGAATCATCGACGTAGAGCACCCCGTCGATTTCCGTAACGGGTTCGACCCGATGCGGCAAGCCCCTGAACGTCCTGAGTGCGGGCAGCACCTTCCCGGCATCCACGCCGACGGCCTGACACAAGGCCAGCGCAGCCATGACATTGGCGGCGTTGTGCAGCCCTTTGAGGGGCAATTCGTCGAGACCGATCAAACGTTCGGCGCCGAAATGAATGGCGTCACGTTCGATGCCGTAATGTCCGGCGCGCGGCGCGGGATCGAGACCGAACGTCACCATGCCGGGGCCGCATCCCCCGAGTCCCAGGCTGCGGTCATCGTTGCGATTGAGCACCCGCAGGGTTGCCGTGTTCTGGAAGACGCGCGCCTTGGCCTGCACGTAATCGTGCATGGAATCGTAGCGATCGAGATGATCTTCGCTCACGTTGAGCACCGCTGCGGCATGCGCCGCCAGGCGGTGCGTGATTTCCAACTGGAAGCTGGACAATTCCAGCACCCATACACGCGGGAAGCGGCCCGCGACCAGCGCCGCCATCAGCGCATCGAGCAGCGAAGGCGAAATGTTGCCGCACGCAATCGCCTCCACACCCGCGCCGTTCAGCAGATGCGCGGTCAAAGCCGTGGTCGTGGTCTTGCCGTTCGAGCCGGTGACCGCCAGTATTTTCGATTCCGGCGCAAGCGCCCCGATGGCGTCGGCAAACAGGTCCACCTCTGAGACGATCGGCGTTTTCCCGGCGGCGGCGACAATCTCCGGCGTAGCCCTGGGCACGCCGGGCGAGAGCGCAATCGCCTCCACGCCCGCAAACGTCTCCGGCCTGAACGGCCCGGCGATGACCTCGACATCCGGTGCAAACGCCGCCAGCGCCGCGCGGTTGGGCGGGTTCTCGCGGCTGTCGGCAACGCGCACGGCTGCGCCCTGGCTCTTCAGCCATTTCGTCATCGCCAGCCCGGATTCACCCAGGCCCACAACGAGGAAGCGTTGACTCGCCAGTTCCATCTCCGTCCTTACCTCAGCTTCAGGGTCGCCAGACCGAAAAGCACCAACATGAGCGTGATGATCCAAAACCGCACCACCACCTGCGTTTCCTTCCAGCCGCTCTGCTCGAAATGGTGATGCAACGGGGCCATGAGCAGGATGCGCCGCCCCTGTCCGTATCGCCTCTTGGTGTACTTGAACCAGGAAACCTGCACCATGACCGAAAGCGCCTCCACGACGAACAGCCCCCCCATGATGGCGAGCACGATCTCCTGGCGCACGATGACCGCCACGCACCCCAGCGCCGCTCCCAGGGAAAGCGCCCCGACATCGCCCATGAACACTTCCGCCGGATAGGCGTTGAACCACAGGAAACCCAACCCCGCCCCCACGATTGCGCCGAGCACGATGCACAACTCGTTCGCGCCGGGTACGGAGGGAATGAGCAGATACTTGGAGAATTCGGCATGCCCGGTCACAAAGGCAAAGACGCCCAAGGCTCCCGCCACCATCACCGTCGGCATGATGGCCAGCCCGTCCAGCCCGTCGGTCAGATTGACCGCGTTGGAAGTACCGACGATGACGAGATAGGTGAGCACGACGAAACCGAACACCCCCAGCGGATACTTGACGCTCTTGAAAAACGGCACGATGAGATCCGTCTGCGCCGGGTTGTCGGTCGAAAACGCGAGGAACAGCGCCGCGCCGATGCCGAGCACCGATTGCCAAAAGAATTTCCAGCGCGCCGCCAATCCGTTCGGATCGCGATACGCCACTTTTTTCCAGTCGTCATACCATCCGATGATGCCGAAACCGAGCGTGACCACGAGCACCGTCCAGACGTAGCGGTTGGTCAGATCTCCCCACAGGAGCGTGGTCAATGCCACCGCGATCAGGATCAGGATGCCGCCCATCGTGGGCGTGCCGGTTTTGACCAGGTGAGCCTGCGGCCCGTCGGCGCGCACCGCCTGCCCGATCTTTTTGGCCGCCAGCCAGCGGATGACCATCGGCCCGAGGGCAAGCGAGAAAAAGAGCGCAGTCATCACCGCCAGCACCGTGCGCAACGTGACGTATTTGAACACTCCGACGCCGCGAATGAATGGATCGAGCCATTCCGTCAATGCGTACAGCATCAGTCTCCCCCCCCCGGATGTGGAACAGGGTCGGCCAGCGCCGTCAGCGCCTCCACCACCCGTTCCATGCGCATGAAGCGCGAACCTTTCACCAGCACCGTATCGTCGGCGCCGAGATCGGGAGCGAGCGCCTCCACCAACATTTCAATCGAAGAAAAATGCCTTCCGTCTATACCGAAATTGCTTACAGCATTCTCGCTCATGACACCGAGTGTACACAAACAATCGACCCCTTTGTTTCTCGCATAGGAGCCTATTTCGGCATGCGCCTGCGCGCTGGTTTCTCCGACTTCGCCCATGTCGCCGAATACGAGAATCGTCCTGCCCGGCATGCGAACGAGCACGTCGATGCCCGCGCGTACCGAATCCGGGTTGGCGTTGTACGTGTCGTCGAGGATCAAGGCTGCACGCGGGCCGATGCGCCGTTGCAGCCGACCGCGCGCGCCGCCGCAATTGGAGAGCCCTGCCGTCACCGCCGTGAGCGGCGCGCCCGCAGACAAACAGGCAGCGGCAGCGGCCAAAGCGTTGAGCGCATTATGGAGTCCCGGCATCCGCAACGCGCATTCGGCCTGTCCCCAGGGCGTATCGAGTTGGAGGGTCGACGCCAGCTCATGCAATTCGCAACGCCCGCTCACAGCCGCCGGTTTCTCCATGCCGAAAGTCACCGTCTCGCGGCCCGCGCGCGCCGTTAGAGCCAGCCACTCATCGGCGTGCGCGTCGTCGACATTGACCACGGCCACGCCCCCGTCGCCCAATCCCTCGTAAATGCATCCTTTCTCGCGCGCGACGGCTTCCAGCGAAACCATTCCTTCGAGATGGGCGCGTTGGGCGTTGTTGACCAGCGCCACCGTCGGACGCGCCAACCCGGTGAGCATGGCAATCTCGCCGGGGTGATTCATTCCCATTTCGATCACGGCCGCCCTGTGATGCGCGCGCAGGCCGAGGAGAGTCAGCGGCAGGCCGATGTCGTTGTTGAGATTGCCTTGCGTGGCAAGGACATTGTCATTTTTTCCAAACCATGCGCGTAAAATCGACGCGCACATCTCCTTGACCGTGGTCTTGCCGTTGCTGCCGGTGATGCCGATCAGCGCAATATCGAAGCGCGCGCGCCAGCCTGCGGCCAGAAGCCCGAGCGCGAGGCGGGTATCGTCGACCACGAGCCGCGCTACGCTGCTTCCTGTGTGTTCCGCCTCCCAGCGCGCATCGACCATCACCGCCGCCGCGCCCGCAGCCAGCGCCGCATCGACGAAATCGTGACCGTCGAACCGCTCGCCGCGCAAGGCGACGAACAACTGGCCGGGCGCGATGGCGCGGCTATCGGTTCCCACTGTCTCGACGCGCGCTTCGCCCACCGCCCGCGCTTCGTGACGCGGGGCCAGCAGATCGAGCGCCTCGGCAAGCGTCATCATGATGACGTTCTCCCGCGCGCTGCAAGCGCCTGCATGGCCTGCTCGCAATCGGAAAACGGATGCCGCTCGCCGCCTATTTCCTGGTAGGTCTCATGCCCCTTGCCCGCGATGAGAATCACGTCGGCATCCCTGGCCGTCTTCACGGCGGAATGGATCGCTTCCGCGCGCCCGATTACGGCCTCGGCGCTCGGACCCGCGCCCCTGAGAATGTCGTCGATGATTTTCTGCGGTGTTTCAAAGCGCGGATTGTCGCTGGTAACGATCACCCGGTCGGCGAATTTTGTCGCAGCCTCTCCCATCAGGGGGCGCTTGCCCGTGTCACGCCCGCCTCCGCAGCCAAATACACAGATCAGTCGGCCCCCGCGTGCGTGCGCAGTCTCACGCACCGCCTCGAGCGCCTTGACGAGCGCATCCGGCGTGTGAGCGTAGTCGATGATCACCAGCGGCTCGCCGTCGCCGCCCATGATTTGCATCCTGCCGGGCGGCGGAGCCAACGTTTTCGCAATCTGCACGATGTCGCCCAGGGGTTCGCCATGCAACAGCAGCGCGCCAATGACCGCGAGCAGGTTGGAAGCGTTGAACATGCCCGCGAGGCGGGCATCCAGCGCCACCCGACGGCCTTCCCAGAGCGCGTCGAAGCACAATCCTGTCGGACTGGCGCGCAAACCCGCGCCAACGAGCCTTTCCACCCCTGCCGGCATCCCGGCGCGATCCTCCAGACCGACGCCAATCACCCGCATGCCGCGCGCCGCCAGACGAGCGGCCTGTTCCACGCCGAAATCGTCATCGAGATTGATGACCGCCGCCCCCACGTCCGGCAGATCGAAAAACCGCGCCTTGGCCTCGGCATAGGCTTGCATCGACCCGTGATAGTCGATGTGGTCGCGCGTAAGATTGGTAAAGACCGCCACGTCGAACCGCGCGCCATTGACCCGTCCCTGGTCGAGGCCGATCGAGGAGACTTCCATCGCCGCCGCGCGCGCGCCGGATGCGACGAAACCGGCCAGCAACCGATGCAGATCGGCGGCTTCCTGCGTCGTATTGAAGCTGGCCGTCAGCGCATCCGGGAAACCGCTGCCCAGCGTGCCGATGACCCCGCAGGGGCAGCCGAAGCCTTCGAGCGCGCGGGCAATCCATTGACTGATGGTGGTCTTGCCGTTGGTTCCCGTCACCCCGGCCAGCCACAGTTTTTCCGAGGGTCTTCCGTAAATCTCGTCTGCCAGGACTCCAGCCAATGCGCGCAAGCCCTCGACCGCAAACACGGGCCGTCCCGTTTCGGGCAAACGAAAACCGTCGCTGCTTTCATAAAGCGCCGCAGCCGCGCCGCGAGACAGCGCATCGTCGATATGTTTGCGCCCATCGTCGGTCGCGCCCGGCCAGGCGACGAATAGATCCCCCGGCCCCACGCGGCGCGAATCCACGCATATGCCACGTGGCTGTACCCCGATTCCGGCAAGCAACGCGAGCACGTCTTCGGCGCGCATCACAACCCCCCTTCGCCCAGCGCGCGTTCATTGCCCACCGCAATCAACTGCAAGGGCGCACGATGCGCGTCGGGAACCACGCCCAGGGCGCGCAAGGCGCCTCCTGCCACCTGCGCAAACACCGGCGCGGCCACCGCGCCGCCGTAATGCTGATTGCCGGAGGGTTCATCAATCATCACCGCCACGACCACCCTCGGGTTCGACACCGGCGCAAAGCCGACGAAGGACGAGACGTATTTATTGACGTAGCGCCTGTTTTCGATCTTGTTGGCGGTTCCCGTCTTGCCCGCCACGCGGTAGCCCGAAACCTGGGCGCGGACGGCAGTGCCGCCCGGACTTACGACCGTTTCCATGATCTGCCGCATTTCGTGCGCCACCTGTGGCGACAATACCTGCACACCGACCGGCGGCGCGTCGACGCGGGTCATCGACAGCGGCACGAGATCGCCATCGCGCGCGAAAGCCAGATAAGCGCGGGCAATCTGGATCAGCGAAACCGAAACGCCGTGACCGTAGGCCATCGTTGCCTGCTCGATCGGCTTCCAGGTTTTGGCCGGACGCAGGTTGCCGCTGGCCTCTCCGGGAAAGCCCAACCCAGGCGCCGAGCCGAAACCGAGCCGGTCGTAGAACGCCCACATGTATTCCGGCTCGAACTCCAATGCCAGCCGCGCCGTGCCGATATTGGAGGACTTCTGGATGATCTCGGTCACCGTGAGCGTGCGATAGGGATGCGTATCGTGAATCGTGTGTCTGCCGATGTTGAAGCTGCCGGAGTAGGTGTCGATTTGCGTCGTCGCGCGAAACTTGCCGCTCTCGATCGCCATTGCGGCAACGAAAGGCTTCATGATCGAACCCGGCTCGAAAGTGTCGGTAAAAACCCGGTTGCGCAGTTGCTCCCCGCTCAAGCGGGTGCGGTTATTGGGATTGAAGGCCGGCGCATTGACCAGCGCCAGCACTTCTCCGGTGCGAACGTCGATCACCACCACCGAACCGGCCTTGGCGCGATGCTGCTGCACCGCCTCGCGCAAGGCGGAATACGCCAGATACTGGATTTTGGCATCCATCGCCAGCGCCACGTCCTTGCCGTCGCGTGGTGAACTGATGGATTCCACATCTTCCACCACCTGCCCGCGCCTGTCCTTGATGACCCGCCGTGAACCCGCCTGTCCGGTCAACAAGCGATCGAAAGCCAGTTCGATCCCTTCCTGACCACGATCATCGACATTGGTGAAGCCGAGCATGTGCGCCATGACTTCGCCGCTCGGGTAATAACGACGGAATTCGTTCTGCTGATGAATACCGGGCAAATTGAGCGCCGCAACCTTTTCCGCGAGTTCGGGAGAAACCTGACGTTTGAGATAGACGAAATCGCGCCCGCCCGCAATGCGGGCGTTGAGATCGGTCACGTTCATTTCGAGCAACTGCGCGAGTTGCCGCAACTGCCCCGGCTCAAGCTGACTGGCATCGGACGGAAGCGCCCAGATCGAACTGACCGGCGTACTGACCGCCAGCAGATTGCCATGACGGTCGGCAATACGCCCACGTGTGGCGGGCACTTCGAGCACCCGCGCATAACGCATTTCACCCTTGGCCTGCAAAAATTCGTTGTGTATGCCCTGTAGATAGAGCGAGCGCCCCATCAATGCGGCCATGCCCGCAAGCAGCACGACCAGCACCAGGCGGGCGCGCCACTGCGACAGACTGAGCTGGAGCAGGGGATTATGATTGAAAGTGACGACCTTCCTGAGCCTGATCATGGCCTGTCGCCCTCCAGCACGACGATCTGCCGGGGATCCGGCAGCACCATCCCCAGGCGTCCGCGCGCGATGTTCTCGACCCTGGAGTGCGAAACCAGCGTGCTTTGTTCGATTTGCAACCGCCCCCATTCCACTTCCAGGTTTTGCGCGCGGACCTGCTCATGTTCGAGCGTGGAACGCAGCTTGCGGGCTTCGTGCTGCGCAGAAGCCATGCCCAGGGCGCTGGCGGCGGCCAACACAATAAGCAGAGTCACCAACAGGGCATCGAACCGGATCATGCCGCTCTCCCTCCCCATTCACCGCAACGTTCCGCCACCCGCATCACCGCGCTACGCGCACGCGGATTGCTCGCCACCTCATTCTCACAAGGCCGTCGGGCGCGTCCCACCAGGGCAAGGCGCGGGCGAGGCAACTCGGCAGCCTTCACCGGCAAGCGCGGCGGCAGGCGCGGTGGACTCGCCTCGTTGCGCATGAAACGCTTGACGATACGGTCTTCAAGAGAATGAAAACTGATCACCACGAGTCGTCCACCGGCCCTCAGCCGTTCCACACACACCGGCAAAACCTGGTTCAGCTCTTCGAGTTCCTGATTAACGAAAATCCGTAGAGCCTGGAAGCTGCGTGTCGCCGGGTGTTGCCCCGGCTCGCGTGTACGGATCGTCTTCTCCACGATCTCGGCAAGTTGTCCTGTGGTTGCAACAACGCCCCCTGTCCGAGCAGTTGCAATCGCCTTTGCAATCGCATGAGCAAACCGTTCTTCTCCATACTCCCTGAGGACCTCCGTGATTTGGGCGACGGAGGCTTCCGCCAGCCACTGCGCCGCAGTCTGACCACGGCTGGTATCCATGCGCATATCGAGTGGCGCATCGAAACGAAAACTCATTCCCCTCGCCGCGTCGTCGAACTGGGGCGAAGAGACGCCGAGATCGAGCAACACGCCGTCGATCCCATCGACGCCGAGCCGATCCAGCACTGCGCTCAATTCGCTGAACGGGGCATGGACGAGCGTGAAACGCGGATCGATGATGGAACGTCCCGCCTCGATGGCAAGCGGGTCGCGGTCGAGCGCGATGAGCCTGCCCGCCTCTTTCAGTCTGGCGAGCACTTCGCGGCTATGTCCACCCCGGCCAAAAGTGCCGTCGACGTAGACACCGTCCCCCTTGACTACCAGAGCCTCAACCGCTTCGTGGAGCAACACGGCGACATGCATGGCCGCCCCCTTACAAAGCCAGACTCTCGAAACCTGGAGGCAGCCCGGTCTCGGCCAGTGCCATCATGGCCTGCTGCTGCCGCTGCCAGCTCTCGTCCGACCACAGCTCGAAATGCGAACCCTGGCCGACGAGCCAGACCAGTTTTTCCAGTCCGGCATATTTACGCAATTCCGGCTTGATAAGCACTCGACCAGCGTTATCGAGCGCCTCCTCCTGGGCATAACCGACGAGCAGGCGCTTCAACAGCGCCGCGTGGGGATCGAGACTGGGTGCGCGCAGCACCTGATCGCGGATCGGCTCCCAGGCAGGTATGGGGTAGACGAGCAGACAGCCGTGCGGATGGGCGGTCATCACGACCTGCCCATCGCTTGATATCAACGCCTCACGATGCCTGGACGGGATTGCAAGCCGTCCCTTGACATCGAGGTTGAGCGACGAAGCCCCCTGGAACATTGTTCCCCCTGCTCATACACGGACGACACACCGTGCACCACTAAAACCCACCATATACCTCTTCAGTACCCTAATTGTCGTTCATTTCGGATAAAAAGTGAAACAATTTTTATCATGAATATTCAGTCGTTTTTCACACCAAAGGTACAAATCGTTGTAAATCAACGGTAGTATATCACTTTCTTGATGAAGTACATTAATTTTTGTGTGTGTAACAAGAGGCGTGGGAAAAAGTGGGGGATGAAAGTTTTCGCCGGCCGGGCGCTGTGATTCCCTCCGTCNCCCCTCTCTCTGTCACCCGCGACTCCCTCCGTCACCCGCGCTTACGCGCGGGCGCCACCTCCCTCGAGAGGGAGGCTATATAGTCAGCGCGCTTCGCGCGAATCACTTGCACGCCGGAGGCATGACGGAAGGAGTTAGAGCGGTTTTGGTTTAATTCTGTACATACGATTAACTAATTCGACATTGCTTGGAGCGTCTGCGACGAAGCAATTCAGAAATTTGCTACTGGATTACTTTGCTTCGCTCGCAATGATGTTGTATCTACATGAACCGAAACCGCTCCAGGCGATAGCCTCCGCGCCAAAGGCGCGCCAATCCTATAGCCTTCCTCTTGAGGAAGGTGGCACGCCGAAGGCGTGACAGAAGGAGTTAGGAAGTCCGCCGATAAGCCGGGTTCTGTCGAACGCCCTTGAGGGGCGTCGGGCAGTCATTCATCTTGGCGGCACGTTACCGTGACGCTCCAGCAGCCTACCCGGAAGCGGCGCGAGCCACGCCATAGCTTCTCTATTCGGCCTTGCACCGGATGGGGTTTGCAATGCCAGTCCTGTTACCAGTCCTGCGGTGAGCTCTTACCCCACCATTTCACCCTTGCCTGATTCCGCGTTGCGCGGGCCATCGGCGGTTTGTTTTCTGCTGCACTTTCCGTCGCCTCACGGCGCCCGGCCGTTAGCCGGCATCCTGCTCTNNGGGGCCCGGACTTTCCTCTATGCAATTCATGCACAGCGACTGCCTGGCGGACTTCCCGGAACGGATTATAGGCCCGCGCACAGCGTCAAAGACTTCGCTTCGGACAGAAAACGCGATATTTTCTCGATCTGCTCTTCAACCGCCAGCAAAAACGCACCGTTATTCGCTTCAACAAAGACGAAATCGCCCGCTTTCGCCGCCTGCTCCTGCGCTTCCGCGAGTTGCCCGACGAATTGCGCACAAATGTTGAAGCTCGAACCCTTGATGCCGTGCACAACCACGGCGTAATCGGCAAGCCCCTCCTGCGTCACGGTGCGAATTTTCTCCAGCATGACCGGGGTGTTCAGCACGTAAGAATCGAGAATGCTCCGCAGGATCTCTTCGTCTCCACAGAAACGTTCCAGGCATTCCTCCAGGTCAAGCCCGGGAATGGGCACACAGAACTCCCGTCTGTCACATCCGCCTCTTCTCTCCACGCCGGATCGCCTTTCCACTTCCGACACTTGTC
>JGI24702J35022_10000147_pt1 | contig 35962 bp, 31 predicted proteins | sample TergutTh196P4_FD_35022 | JGI IMG/M metagenome (IMG submission 35022) | reverse complement strand
GTTCCTCTGCTTTTGACTTCTGGTTGGTCGCGTGTCATGCTTAGACTGTGGCAAAAGATGAGTTTACCCCGGCGATTGTTGAGCAGGGGCTAAGGACTCGCTTCGTTGGCCGGAATATACAATACGTTCCTCGCTTGGCCTCAACTATGGATGTCGCACGAACGGCTGCCATTGCAGGCGTGGCCAATGGCACGGTTGTGCTTGCTGGGGAACAGACGGCGGGGCGAGGGCGGCTCAAACGAGAATGGATCTCTCCGCAGGGTTGTCTTGCCTTTTCACTTATTCTCTACCCAGAGATGCGCTGTTTGCCAGGCCTCGTGATGGTTGCGGCGCTTGCGGTGGCGGAAGCTGTCACAGCGATCACGCCGATTGTAGCGGAGCTAAAATGGCCCAACGATGTGCTGATAAGAGGCAAAAAGGTAAGCGGTATTCTCGTTGAGACAGGTTTGCGAACAGATTGCCAGAGCTATGCCGTTATCGGTATTGGCCTGAACGTCAACTTGGATTCGGCTGCTTGTCTCAAGATAAGCCCTACGGCTACAAGTCTCTCTAGGGAGATTGGCCGAGAGCTCTCGCGCTCAGTGGTGCTGTGTGTACTACTGGCGCGGTTTGAGCATTTATATGAAGCGTTTCTTCGGGGTGAGCCTGTGTTTGAGGCTTGGCGTGCCCGCCTAACGACACTAGGCAAAGAGGTGCAGGTACTTGCGGGCGGCATGTTTTACGAGGGAGTGGCAGAGGATGTGGCCTCTGATGGAGCACTCCTGATACGAATGGGGGGCGGTTGCCTTATGAGGATGCCCGCAGGCGATGTTACTCTGAAAGTGTCAGCTACGGGCGGCCAAAGCACCGAATGACCCAATCTTTACTCGCTTAGACGCACTACCATGCCATCACAAACTAACTGTGCGGTTTGTTCTGCACTCTTGGAGGTACAGTAAGTTCTCACTACGACTTTGGCCGTGGCAGACCCTCGCCCTTTTACTTTTTCCCTTTCTCCTTTTCCTTTTCAGATGAACTTGACTCCCCTCGGTGTTCCATGAAGCGGGCGATGAGATCAATGGGTACAGGGAAGATCAATGTATTGGTCTTCTCGGTGGCGATCTCGGTAAGCGTCTGCAAGTAGCGAAGTTGTAGTGTCACTGGTTCTTTCGCGATTACGCTACCAGCATCGGATAGCTTCTGCGAAGCCTGAAGCTCGCCTTCGGCGTGGATAATCTTAGCACGGCGCACACGCTCGGCCTCCGCTTGAGCGGCCATGGAGCGGCGCATGGTTTCGGGGAGCTCAACGTCTTTAATCTCCACTATGCTTACCTTGACGCCCCAAGGATCGGTTTGCTCATCGATAATCTTCTGCAGTGTCTCGTTAAGCTTCTCGCGCTGGGTCAAAAGCTCGTCCAGCTCGTGCTGGCCGAGTACGTTGCGCAGGGTAGTCTGGGAGATCTGCGAGGTCGCTTTTACGTAACTTAACACTTTGACTACGGCTGCTTCGGGGTTGATGACGCGGAAATAGACCACAGCGTTTACCCGTACGGTTACGTTATCGCGCGTGATAACGTCCTGGGCCGGAACATCCATGGTGATGACGCGCAGGTCAACTTTGGTCATACGGTCGATGACCGGAATGATGAGGAAAAGGCCTGGTCCGCGTGCGCCCACCAGTCGCCCCAGCCGGAAAATCACCCCGCGCTCGTATTCATTGACAACCTTGATAGCGCCGCCCAAGACGATTACGACGAGGAATGCGATGATAATGAGTACGATAGTCACTTGGGCACCTCCTTGTTTTTCTTAGTCACGACTAGCTTCAAGCCGTGGATGGCGGTCACGATAACCTCTTCGCCCACTTGTGCTTGGCCATTGTCTAGCTCTGCCTGCCATAGCTCGCCCTCTACCATGACCGTGCCCTCTGGCTCAAGCGAGGTGCGCACGGCGGCTATGCGGGAAATTAAGTCCTCAGGGCCGGCTGAGACGCGCAAACGCTGGGCTTTTACTGCACGGTTGGATCCTAGGATAAATGCCACAGACATTATGATCACCACTGCGGCAATAAGGGCTGGGTGTATGCTGGGGCCATCATGGAAAAGGCAGAGTGAACCTGCGATGAGGGCGGCAATGCCCGCTATTGTTGAAGGGATGAAAGCCGCTGCTCGATAGGCACCCAAGACGAAAATGGGCAAAGCCACGATAATAAGGGCAACCCCCACAGGATTCACGGATAGTGTCCCTATGGCATAGAATGCCAAGACAGCTGCGATAACCCCGATGATGCCGGGCAAATAGAAACCCGGGGTGATGATCTCAATAAGGAGGCCTAGAATGGCCAAAGTGAAGAAAAGATAGGCCACGTTGGGGTCACTAAGGAAATCCCGTATACTATCAACAAAGGAAAAAGCTGGCTGGATAGCGGGATCTGTCACTTGAACTGCGGCTTGGACTGGCGAGGGAATTAGGCAGAGCACGAAAGCAATGATGGCAGGTAGTAAAAATCGTTTCATGTCCCCCTCCAAAGAAAACTCCTTAAGTATAGGCGGGATAACCTCGTATGCGCAACTGGGTTGAAGACCGCATTTATTGTAGTGTAGAATGATTGCTCCAGCTATTGTTTTGCCTTGTTACTCCATATGGGGCTGGGACTCTTTGTACTTGGAAAGTATGCAATTGGCTAGATGGGATAACGCGTAGTGCAGATTCAGAAATGTAATGGTTGCCGAGATATGTTGCCAATGGATATGGCGCAGTTCCGCCGTGTTGAGCTGTCTTTTCGCACGGCCTGCCTCCAGGCGGGCTATAATGAGGTCAGGACACCTACTCTGGAATACCTCTATCTCTTCACCGCTGCAGGCACGCTGACACCGGGTATGCTGCGACGGGTGTACTCGTTCTTGGATTGGGATGGCTGGAGTGGTGAAAGGGTGGTACTCAAACCAGATGCTACCATCCCTGTCGTTCGCCTCTATCTCGAACGGTTGGCTCAGGAAGAACCTGCTCGCCTTTTTTATGCGACCAACACTTTTGTTTTTGAGGATACGGGGACCAAGGCACGTGAGCGCTGGCAGTGTGGGGCGGAGCTAATCGGGGCAGGCAGCCCCCTGGGGGATGCCGACCTTGTGGCACTTGCGCTCGCTGCGCTTAGGAAATTAGAGCTGACTGGCATAAGCCTTAGGCTTTCTCACGCGGGGCTTATCCGTGCTGCCCTCGCAGGTTTGGGTATCTCATCCGAGGAGCAGCGTATCCTATTTGATCGCATCTTGGACTTAGGCGCAGAGGCCTTAGCGGATGTCAAGACCGCAACCCCCCAAGGCTTGGAAATCATGAAGCTCCTTTGTGATACGCGCGGGGAGTCTTCGGGTTATCTTAAAAACCTGTGCGCCCTTGCCCCAATGGCGACACCGGACTATCGGATGGCCCTGGATAATTTCATTCAGAGTTTCGAGCTTATCGAGACTCTGGGGGTACCCTGCCAAGTCGACATGACGGCAGGTAAGGGTTTCGAATATTACACAGGGCTTATCTTTCGTATCTATGCTGGGGAGGATAACGTCGGTGGGGGTGGTCGCTACGATCGGTTGATTTCGGTGCTTGGTGGAGAAGATACTCCCGCCGCAGGCTTTGCCTTGTATATGGATCGTCTCATGGCGTGCTTGCCAGAGGGTGCTATGCCTATGTGTGTAGTGGTGGTTTGCCCGCCAGGCGTGTTTAAAACAGGGGTAGCGCTTCTCACGGAGCTCCGAGACGCCGGTATCCCGACCCGCTTGTCACTGGGGGAAACCATGCCTGGTGCTTGGATAGTTGAGGTCGACGCGGCAGGCCGATTTGTGGTGGTGGACATGGCGGGTGCGAGGATCACTTGCGAGAGTGCTTTAGAGGTCAAGAAGTGGTTGCTGCAAACCTAGCGACGTTGCGCGTTGCGTTGCCCAAGGGCCGTCTCCTTGCGCCTATGGCTGAGCTCCTGAGCCGGGCAGGCTGGGGGCTTAGTGAGTACAGCGACAAGGCGCGCTTATACCGCCTTACCTCAGAGTCCTTCCAGGGGCTTGCTGCCAAGATGTTCCAGGAGAAAGATATTCCCATACAGGTAGCTATCGGCAACTATGATCTGGGGATCTGTGGGCTGGACTGGCTTACTGAGCAATTGGTGAAGTTCCCCCATAGCGCTATCATCAAGCTGCGGGACCTTGGCTATGGGGAGGGTGGTGTGTTTGTAGTAGCTGCCGCCGAGCGATTGCGGGACGGGACGCTCATAACGCAGAATGGTTGCGTACGCATCGCAAGTGAGTACCCCAATTTGGCGGAACGCTTGGCTGCAGAACTTAGGTTGCCGCGTTTTAGCATTTATCCGCTCTGGGGTGCGGCTGATGGGTACCCTCCGGAGAATGCCGAGATCGTATTACTTTCCAGGAAAAGTGTGGATGAGGCTGCCTGCGGTGGGCTTGCCCCTCTGGGGAAAGCGGCGGACTTCCGGGCGTGTCTTATCGCTAATGCGCAGAGCTTAAAATCTAAGGATATGGCGTGGCTATTGAATACCCTTAATCCGCACTTATCAGATGCCGTGACTCCTGAACCGCGCAGTATGATTTTACCCCTAAGGATAAGGGCAGAGAACTTTGCCCGTGATGCCGATGAAGTGCGCCTAGCATTGCCTGATGGCCATCAGCAGGCACATGTGCGCCGGGTGTTGGATGCGGCGGGGCTTATCGTGGATGGATATCCTTCCGACACAGGCAACCGCCATCCCCAGGGGCCAGCGGGCTTTTCCATCACCGTCATCCGTCCGCAGGATATGCCATTCCAGGTGGCGAACGGCAACTTTGATCTGGCCGTCACTGGGCGCGACTGGCTCACCGATCACCTATACCAGTTTCCATCCAGCCCCGTTAGGGAACTCATGGATCTGAAATATGGCTGGGTGCGCATTGTGGCGGTGGTGGACGGCGCGCTACCGGTGGAAAGCTTGGCTGAGTTCCGCGACTTGCGCCAAAAACAAGAAATGCCATGCCGTGTGGCCTCCGAGTATGTCAATATTGCCGACCACTACGCGCGCGCGGGACGCCTGGGGCGATATCGCGTCATCCCAACATGGGGGGCGACGGAGGCCTTTTTGCCGGAGGATGCCGACCTCCTTATAGAAAATACTGAAACCGGCTCCACCATTGCGCGTCATAACCTAAAGATCATAGATACTCTCTTTGAGTCTACGGCCTGCGTGGTGGGGAGGTGGCAGGAGGTTACGGTGCTGAAACAGGAGCGGATCAATGGCTTTTTGGATGCTCTCTGCCAGGGCTTGGGGGCAATGGCGTGAAATGTGTAAGAGGCTTTAAAGATGCGACAGAGCTCCTCGCGCGTAATGCGGGCTTTGTCTTGCCAGAGGCATCTCCCAAACTCAAAGAGCGCCTGCAAGAGCTTTTTGGCACTGCCGACCCGGTTCTCGCTGTGTCACAGATCGTTAGCGAGGTGCAAAGAAACGGCGACGCGGCACTTCGGGGATACACTGCGCAAATTGATGGCATCACGCTTAATGTCTTGGAAGTACCTGCCCAAGAAATCGTGGCATCTGTTGAGCAGGTAGCCTCGCAGACCATCTCTGACCTAAAGATCGTCGCCAGCCAAGTGTGGAGTTTTCACGAGAAGCAGCGAGAGGCCTTTCTGACTGGGGTGGCGCGGATGGATCCTGGCACGGTGGCTCGCATTTTAAAGCGGGTGGGGCTCTACGTCCCCGGTGGCATGGCTAGCTACCCTTCGTCGGTACTAATGACGGCCATCCCCGCCAAGGTGGCTGGTGTAGAGGAGGTTGTCATTGCCACACCTCCTGGCAAGGATGGCAAAGTGCCGGTGCGTACACTTGCGGCGGCGGCCATCGCGGGTGCAGATCGAGTCTTCGCCATAGGCGGGGCTCAGGCAGTTGCTGCTTTGGCCTGCGGTACGGAGAGCGTGCCTAAGGTGGATAAGATCTGTGGTCCAGGCAATCTTTTTGTCATGCTGGCTAAAAAACAACTCTATGGTGCCGTGGATATTGATGGTCTGCAGGGGCCGAGCGAAGTGGTGGTAATTGCCGACGACAAGGCTAACCCCTCTTGGGTGACGTGGGACATACTAGCCCAAGCCGAACACGATCCGCTCGCCCAGTCTGTTCTGATCACCACCTCCGAGGCATTGGCACAGGCGGTGCAAAAAATGGTTGAGAATGAATTACCGCGGCAGGAGCGCCGCGCTATTATCGAGGAGTCGCTCGTGAGCCGGGGCATAATCGCCGTGGTGGCGAGTTTGGACGAGGCATTTGCTCTTAGCAATCTGTATGCCCCAGAGCATCTATGTCTCTATCTTGAAGACGCTGGAAAGTATGTCTCCCGCATTGAGCATGCCGGGTGCGTATTCATCGGTACACACCCCACAGTGGTCATGGGTGACTATGTTGCCGGACCGAGTCACGCTTTGCCTACTAGTGGCACGGCGCGCTTCGCTTCACCTCTAAACGTGACCGATTTTATTCGACTGATGAATGTGGTGAATGTAGACGGCGAAATGCGCCGCAGTTTTGCAGATGTGGCGGTGAGTTTGGCTCAAGCTGAGGGACTCATGGCTCATGCCCGTGCGTTGACGACCGATAATGAGGAGGATGGAAATGCCTGAGAACCAAAAAGGAATAGAGAGTTTTATCCGACCCGAGCTGGCGGGTTTTGCAGGGTATGCGGCCTGTAAGTCGCCCGATGCTTTTTCTGGGCGGGTGGTCAAGCTTGATGCCAACGAGAACAATTATGGCGCTTCCCCTCGTGTGCAGGCGGCGCTGAGCTGTTTTGAGGGTTATCACATCTACCCCGATGCGACCCAGGCCGAACTGCGGTGTGAGCTGGCGGGCTATACCGACGTACCTGCCGAGAACATCGTGGCAGGGTCGGGTTCTGACCAGCTTATTGATCTTCTGATACGTCTCTTCTGCGCTCCGGGCGAGGATATCATCAACTTGCCGCCTACCTTTGCCATGTTCAGTTTCTATGCTGGCCTCCAAGGCGTTAGGGTGGTGAGCGTGCCGCGCGATGAGTGCTTTCGGATAGACACGGCGGGTATTAAAAAGGCGATTACGGCGGCAACCAAGCTTATCTTTATTGCCAACCCCAACAATCCCACTGGCACGCTTGCACCAGATGAGGTTATCCAGGAGATTCTGGCGCTCGGGCTGCCTACGGTAGTGGATGAGGCCTACTATGAGTTTACGGGGAAGACCTTTGCTCACCAAATAGGGAAGATTCCGAACCTCATGGTGCTACGCACTTTCAGTAAGTGGGCGGGATTGGCGGGACTGCGCGTGGGCTATGGTCTTTTCCCTGTACAGGTGGCAGAGATGCTGCATGCTGTACGTGATCCCTACAATGTAAATGCGGCAGCCGTGGTGGCGGCACGCGAATCTCTGAAAGATGCTGAGTTGCTTCAGGATAGGGTAAAGCTTATTGTGGCCGAGCGCGAAAGGCTCTACGGCGAGCTAGCATGTCTTGGCTGGCTTGAGCCCTATCCCTCGCAGGCCAATTTCATCCTTTGCCGCGTACTTCGAGGAGAGGCCAATGTGCTCCAGGCAGCACTGGAGACGCGCGGTATCCTAACGCGGTGTTTCAACTCTCCGGGGATGGAAAACTGCATTCGTTTGAGTGTCGGCCGGCCGGAGGAAGATGATATACTGCTTGAGGAACTCAGGAAACTATAAAGGAGATTGCCATGCCGTCTCGTACCGCAGTCATCAAACGTAAAACCAAGGAGACCAACATTAGCCTCAGATTGGATGTGGATGGGGTTGGGTGTTACGAGATTGCTACAGGCATTCGCATCTTTGACCACTTGCTCTCACAACTATCGCGCCATGGTCTACTTGATATCACCCTTTCGGCCACCGGTGACGATCCGCACCACTTGGTTGAAGATGTGGCTATCTGCTTGGGCAAGGCTCTCCAAGAGGCTCTAGGTGACAAGCGCGGCATAGCACGTATGGCTGATGCCACTGTGCCCATGGATGATGCCATGGCCATGGTTGCGGTGGACTTAAGCGGCCGGGGATATGCTAGACTTGAGCTGGGCTTTGCCGAGAACGACATGTTTGGTTTTCCCACGGATTTGGTCCGCCATTTCTTAGAGACATTGGCTATTGAAGGACGACTCAACCTCCATGTCCTCATCCACTGCGGTGCAAACGACCACCATCGGGCTGAGGCTATTTTCAAAGCGCTGGGGCGTGCTCTTGACCAAGCTATGCGCGTGGATGAGCGTCGATCAGGGGAGCTTCCTAGCACAAAAGAATGGATTGAGGAATAGTTGGCGGATGCTTTAAGGACTCCCGCTCACATTGAACTTTGGGAAAATGCCCCAAACTCGTTGACTTTCTTGTTATGTTATTGAACATAATATATTGAGGGTTTTCACGATGCTAGCCCTAGCGTTTTGATATCTTGCGGCATCCCTTGACATCATCGCCCGGGCATGGTATCATCTGATCATGGCTAGACTATCGCGCATACTGGTCCCGGTGCCCCCCGACCTGCTGGCAGCGGTGGATGACTGGCGCCGTCAGCAGCCGGTCCCGCCTGCTCGGTCGGCCACCCTGGTTGCTCTCATCCGGCGGGGGTTGGCATCTCAAGACAGGACGGCTACACCACCGACAGGACAACTCTCACCAATCGATTGATGGGTAATTCTGCCCCTTGGTGTAGTGACGGGGCAGGTAATCATACGATTGGTGGAAAAGCCCTGCGCTTCGGTTTCGAAGGAAGCCGTTTTGGTGTATAGCAGGTTAGATATTCAAAATCCTTTGGGCATTGCCGCTTAATATAGCCTCCTTATCAGCATCTGAGAGCGGCAGGGAATTTAGGCGATCAATCTCTGCTAGCGCGTCGCTCCACGGAGCATCCGAGCCGAACAAGATCTTGTCGGTGCCGTGTTTTGCCGCGATTCTGCAAAACTGATCGGGGGGAAAGTAGGCAAACCCCATTGAGGTATCAAGATAGATATTGCTTCCCGCCAGGTAACGTTCCACGTCATCCCATTGTTCGTGTCCGCCGAGGTGGGCGGCAATTATTACTCCGCCGCCCATGACTTTGGCTATATGCGCGAACTGTTGCGGGGAGCTTTTAATTGGCGGAGGGAAAGCCGGGTCAGAGCCGGCATGATGTAATATTATCAGTCCCTTGCTGAGGGCATAGTCATATATCTTAAGCATGTGTTCGTCATCAACGACGAAATCCTGGTATTCCGCATGGAACTTTAACCCTTTCAATCCCAGGCTTGCCACGAAATCAATGTCCCGCTTGTAATCATCGGTGTGCGGATAAATGCCACCAAAGCTGAGCAGCCTATTGGAGTTTATGCTGGCTGCCCATTCGTTTATGGTCCGCAGTTGCGATTGTTTTGTGACAACGGGTTGCACGACCGAAATATTTATGTTCCAGTCGTCCATATTCTTTAATAATTCAGCCACTGTGCCGTTACTTACCGGCGGGTAAAGATTATCTACGGCATCTGCTAGTGTGCGGATGGCCTTGGGTGCCAGTTCATTGGGGAAAACATGTGTATGGAAATCAATGATCATTAAATATTCCTCAACACTTCTAGGGATTACGATATTTTAAAGCATATACTGTAGCTGCCGAGCTTTCTACGATTTGCATGCTTGGCCAAGGCGAACTCGCGGTGTTTGTCTTTGGTGAGAGACGGCGGCCAAAGCAGGCATTTTAAGGCTTGGCCTTCCTCTTGGGGTCACTGCCGGCAAGCAACCCCAGGCGGGCAAAAATGGCATCAACGTGCTTGAGATAGAAGTCGTAGTCAAAAAGAGACACTAGTTCTTTTTTGGACAGGGTCTGCCCCACTTCCCTGTCGGCTTGGAGTAGTTTTAGGAACGCCTGTCCCGTCTCCCAGCATTCCATGGCGTTCCGTTGCGTTATCTTATAGGCCTCTTGTCGCGAGCGCCCCTTATCTATGAGTGCCAGCATGACGCGCTGGGAGAAGATAAGCCCGCGGGTAAGTTCTAGGTCCCTTCTCATGTTCTCGGGATGGACTTGGAGATCAGTGATGATACCAGTGAAAAGTGCGAGCATATAGTCCAGCAAAATACAGGCATCTGGAAGGATGATGCGCTCTGACGAAGAATGACTTATATCGCGCTCATGCCACAGGGCAACATTTTCTAGAGCCGCAACGGCATAGCCTCGAATGAGGCGCGCTAGGCCACAGACTCGCTCGCAAAGCTCCGGGTTGCGTTTGTGGGGCATGGCCGACGACCCAGTCTGCCTCGCGGCGAAAGGCTCTTCCACCTCGCGGCTCTCGGTCTTTTGGAGCAGTCTGATCTCGGTGGCGAATTTCTCAAGCGATGCAGCCACCACGGCAATGGTGGTAACAAATTGGGCGTGGCGGTCGCGCTGGATGATCTGATTGGAAACGGGGGCGGGCATCAGTCCCAGTTTGGTGCAGGCGATGATTTCTACTTCTGGGGGCACCGTGGCATAGGTTCCGACAGCCCCGGATATTTTACCCACCGCCATGACGCGCATGGCCTCCGCGAGGCGGGCCAAATTGCGGCGCATCTCCTCGACCCAAACGGCGAGTTTGAGACCAAGGGTGGTCGGCTCGGCGTGGACGCCGTGGGTGCGCCCAATCATGATGGTGCTTTTGTGCTTTATGGCCTGGGCAGCAAGCGCTTCTATCAGAATCTTAACATCTTGTATTAGGATGTTGGCCGCTTCCTGGATCTGTAGGTTGAGGGCAGTGTCCATGACATCGTTCGAAGTGAGACCTAGATGGACGAAGCGTGCTTCTGGCCCCATGCTTTCGGCTACGGCCCCCAGGAAAGCGGTCATGTCGTGATGGGTCTCAGCGAGGAGGTCGTTCATGCGCTGTTGGTTGCAATGAGCGACCTTTATCTTAGGAAGGGACTTCTTGGGAATCTTACCCAACTCGCCCCACGCCTCGCAGACGGCGATCTCTACTCTAAGCCACTTGCCGAATTTGTTATCATCGGACCAGACCCGTTTCATGTCCGGGCGGCTATATCTCTCAATCATTTCTCATCTTTCTGTTGGTCACGCTGAAGTGCCTGTGTAAGATTGTGGGATTCACTGTGACTCGTTTTGCACAGAGACAGCAACCATATTGTTATCCTTGTGCCAATTCCTGGCGGTAGTTATCCAGGGCGGTGCGGATTGACTCATATTTGAGGGATAAGATCTCGGCAGCAAATAAGGCAGCGTTCTTTGCGCCTGCCGTGCCGATGGCAACGGCGGCCACGGGGATGCCGCCTGGCATCTGTACGATGGAATAGAGGGCGTCTACCCCCCTTAGGGCGGTGGAACCTATGGGAATGCCGATGACAGGCAAGGTTGTCCAGCTCGCAAGCACGCCAGGCAGGTGGGCTGCCCCACCAGCTGCGGCGATGATGACCTCAAGACCGCGCCCGCGTGCCCCTTGTCCGTACTCGCGGGCTTTCTCTGGGGTGCGGTGCGCGGAGATCACATTTACCTCGTGTTCGATGCCAAGCTTTTTCAGCATGTCCAAGCATGGCTGAACAGTCTCGGCATCTGATTTTGAGCCCATGACAACGGCGACTAACGGCATGGTTGCCCTCACTTTGATATTAATAATAAAATACAGAGGCTAATTATCAGCTATTCTCCGACAGTTTAGCAAGAGACTGTTCGGGGCTAAAAAGCGCAATATCTTTCCGGTAATGCATATCGGTAAACTTGATTCGCGAGACATTGCGATAGACTTTTTCCCGTGCTACATCCAGGGTTTCGCCACGTGCCACGACGCTCAGCACACGACCGCCGGCGGTTAACACTTCGCTGTTTGCGCCAAGCTTTGTGCCCGCGTGGAAGACCATCACATCGCTTTCAAGCTCTTCTAGCCCTGAGATCGGGTAACCGATTTGGTGGTTTCCGGGGTAGCCGCCAGAAGCTAATACTACGCCCACACAGGCATCTTGGTGCCAGGCAATATTTACGCCCTTCAGCCTGTGGGCGATAACTGCCTGGGTGATGTCAACCAAGTCGGAGGAGAGGCGCGGGAGTACTGCCTGTGTTTCTGGATCGCCCAGGCGTGCGTTGAACTCAATGACTTTTGGCCCATCAGGGGTCATCATCAGCCCGCCATATAGCACGCCGGAGTAGGGATTGCCCTCATCCCGCAGGGCTTTTACGGTTGGCTCCATGATGGTCTGCATCACCTGTGCCCCCAGCGTCGGGGCATAGAACTCCGGTGGGCTGAAGCTCCCCATACCGCCAGTGTTTGGCCCGAGGCCTCCATCAAAAATGCGCTTGTAGTCGCAGGCTGGTACCATGGGTAGTATAGTTTCGCCATCGGTGAAGGCGAAAAAGCTCATTTCACGTCCGGTAAGACACTCCTCAATAACCACCTTGCTACCTGCCTCGCCGAAAGCCTTGTCCCTCATGGCCGCCTTAATGGCATCAAGGGCTTCTTTCGCAGTCTGTGCCACGGTCACTCCTTTGCCCGCAGCTAGACCATCAGCCTTGATGACGACAGGGACACCCTGTGTCTTGACATAAGCTGTTGCCTCGTCGTAGTCGCTGAAGCTTTGACTCTGCGCACAGGGAATGCCATATCTGAGCAATAACTCTTTGGCAAAAACCTTACTTGATTCAATGCGGGCGGCACTTTTACGAGGGCCGAAGACGGACAGGCTGTATGATTCAAATTCGTCCACGATGCCCGCCGCAAGCGGGACCTCAGGGCCGACAAAGGTAAAATCGACCTTGTTCTCGCTGGCGAAACCAAGCAAGGCAGGGATGTCAGTGGCGGAGACAGCTACGTTATGGGCTGTCTGCGCTGTGCCAGCGTTACCGGGCGCAACGAATATCTCTGGCTTATGGGGGCTCTGCGCCATTTTCCACGCAACGGCATGCTCTCTGGCACCAGAACCGATGATAAGGATTTTCAGGGTAGACCTCCTAAGAGAGTCGCTTGCTCCTATGCTGAAAGAGGCAATGTAGATCGCATTCCATGGTCCGACCGTGTGACTATATCACCCTTTTCCCCATCTCATATCTCCCGTGCCAATTGCCATCGTAGAGCTCGTAATTACCGTCCTCTCGCAAAAATATAAATCGCTGGTCGGGTGTCACCAATCCGAAAAGATGATAAGACGCCGGGATGTTTACGGTGTGGGCAAACATTGTTTGCCAGATATGACTCTTCGTCCAGTGGCCCAATCGCTCGACCTGCTCAAAGAGGGTATGTGCTGAAGCACGACCTCCCATTTTGACCAGAGCCGCATGGAGTGCGGCGGGGCATGTTTCGGGCTCCGAGCGGCGACCACCCAAAATGACCATAATGCACCTCCCGTTGACTCAGAAGCGCGATATTCCCACCTATGGTGGAGGCATTCAGTTTTATCGTTCGGGCAATCTTTGCCGTTGCCAATACGCTGAGGCATCGCCTAAGCAGGGGGCATTAAGCTACAAATCGTAGTACATCTCAAATTCTATTGGCTGCGGAAGTTGATTGTACCTGGCAACGTCCCGCCGTCTTTTTGCAATCCAAATGTCAATCAACTTTTTCGAGAACACGTCCCCTCTGGTCAAGAACTCGTGGTCGGCCTCTAGGGCCTCTAGTGCTTCGTCAAGGGTGCGGGGCAACTGTTTGATTTTCTGTTGTTCCTCCGGGGAAAGATTGTATAGATTAAAATCATATGGACCGTATCCTTCTTTGCTGGGGTCGATTTTTTTCTGTATTCCGTCAAGGCCGGCCATTAGAATTGCCGAAAAAGCGTAGTATGGGTTGCAGGTGCCATCTGGGCTACGGAGTTCGAAACGCTTATTATTTGGCCCTTTGGCATATGCTGGGATGCGGATCACACTACTGCGATTTGAGGTTGCATAGCCTATCGTAACTGGTGCCTCATAGCCAGGGACGAGCCGCTTATAAGAGTTGGTACTCGGGTTTGTAAGCCCACAAAGGGCCCTGGCGTGGGTTAAAATCCCGCCGATAAAGTACATTGCTGTTTCGCTAAGTTGCGAGTAGCCGTTTTCGTCATAAAAGAGTGGTTGGCCCTTTTTAAACAAGTGCATATGTACGTGCATGCCGTTGCCGGCCTCAGCATAGATGGGCTTTGGCATAAATGTGGCTGTTTTGTGCTCCGCCATGGCGGAGTTTTTTATAAGGTATTTTGTCAACATCGTTTTATCGGCCATTTCCAGCATGGAACCCATCTCAACTTCAATTTCCAATTGCCCAGGACCGCCAACCTCGTGATGATGATATTTGACAGGTATTCCTTGTTTCTCCATCAGCATGGTTACCCGTGAACGGAAGCCGCTAAGCCTATCCATCGGCAACGCCATGTGGTAACCGCCTTTTAACGGCATCTTGTATCCGAGGTTATCGTTGTCGTTGCCCGTATTCCATGCCGCCTGGTCAGTATCGATACGGTATTTGGATCCGCTTGGCTCCACGCAATAGCTGACATGGTCGAATACATGAAATTCAAATTCTGGCCCGATGCGCATTTCGTCCGCAATCCCAAGGCCTTTCATATATTCTTCAGCGCGTACCGCCACATTTCTTGGGTACTGGTCGAACCGACGGTTTTGCGGCAGGTCAATTACAAATACATCGCCAATCATGGCCAGCGTGGGGATTTCTGCAAAGGTGTCTAGATAGGCGCTTTTCAGATCCGGTACGAAGACCATATCGCTTTTTTCAACTGGCGCGAACCCATAATTTGAACCGTCGAACCCAACGCCGTCCTCCAAGGTGTCTTCAGTTAATCTGTCAATCGGCATTGTTAGATGCCGCCAGCGTCCGTCCAGGTCGACCATCATGAAATCGACCATTTTGATTGCGTTGTCTTTGCAGAACTGCTTTGCCTGCTCCATNTTGGTAAACATGTTTCAACTCCCGGGCATTATAAATTTTTTGTGCNATGTGTAACCAAAAATCGCTTATTTGACTTGGATCGTCAACACTTTTCCGGATAGAATGTTAAGCACTTGTTTTCCACTGCGCTAGAACTTCTCGGGTTTTGGCGAGCCAACTATTGAGTCATTCCAAAGGGCTTAGGTAGCCAAGCTCCCATTGGATTTTCTCGGTGTTTTCAACGCTTTGGGCCATTCGCCATATTATTCCCACTCCAGAGTGAGATTTGTGTATTCCTGTGTTCCCCTTGATATAATGCATTTTTTCATTGTGATTTTATTTGTATTATACCAATTACCTATAGTTGTTTTCGCTTTGGCCATCAAATTATCATCACTAAACCCAAATTATTTGTCAACCCAATTCTATTCTTCATTAAAGATTTCTTTCGTAATTTTGGATAAATGATAAGGATAGTCAGTAATACGCAATATTACATCCATTACCGTTTCTGATACATCAGCTTTAAGTAGGGCTTTTCCAATCTGCGAAGTTGTCGAATCGCTAAGCAGCAACTTGATATATCGGTAAAACCCCCAAAGTGATACATGGGAAAAATCATGCCCGCTATCTCNAAATGTGACATATGGGAACTGTTCTGGTATTAAAACANCTGTGATGTCACAATAGTTCATTGAACGGACTGATCGAGTGATTCGAGGGTATTGAGTATACATATTATACGTTCCCAATATCTTTGCATAGCCTTCTAAGATAGAACTTAGTTCGCTATATGTTGATCCAAATATAGCTCTGGTCAACATTTCATCTTCGTCCCTATTTATTAGTACACCGAAATATGTTTCTGCAGCTACAGGGAAACTAATATGTGCGTCAACTTTTTTATATTTCATATCGCGATATTGATTATCAATAAAATGATCTACTGCAATATAGCCGCTGATGATTCGAAAGAACCCTTTTATCTGAGCTGCAAATTTATTATCTGTAGAATGTTTTCCATGCATATAATAAGGATTCATATGCAGTCTCACATCTCGTTGAGTTTCATTCAGAAAAATGCCCATATAACAATAAATATCATTGTCTTCGGAAACATAAATTGCCGGGAAATAATCCGGTATTGTTATCTCGCTTCCTTGTTGCTCGATTGCTTCGTACCGATGAAATAAATTATCCATCAATACTCCTCCTATCAACATGCATATTTCCTTTGAATTTCTAAAAAATCCGACTATTACCTAATGAAGCAACATTATCAACCTTCTGTTATTTGTTCAATCAGCTTTTTCGTAAAAGCTCAGTAATAATCCGGCAGTGTTTTTTTAAACACTGAAGCATATACAACTCAATGGACTTGCGAGTAACATGATTGCCTTTTCTCTGCGTGTCATCGACATCCATTCTTTTGGTCATCAAAATATCATCACAATAAAACACAGCTACTCACAAGCCCTTATGCGGCAAGGCTTTCAGAGCCTCCATCTACTACTCCCGTCATTCCCACTCAATTGTTCCAGGTGGCTTAGAGGTGATGTCGTAGACCACACGGTTTACGCCAGGAACTTCGTTCGCGATGCGACTAGAGATGGTAGCCAGCACATCGTACGGCAATCTCGCCCAGTCGGCGGTCATGGCATCATCGGAGGTCACGGCACGGACGGCCACAATGTTGCCATATGTGCGAAAATCCCCCATTACGCCTACACTGCGCACATCGGTTAGGATGGCGAAGCTCTGCCAAAGCTTGCGGTAGAGGTTGGCGCGCTTTATCTCGGACATGACAACCCAGTCTGCGGCACGAAGCATTTCAAGGCGCTCCTTAGTGACCTCACCGATAACACGGATGGCAAGCCCTGGTCCGGGGAAAGGCTGGCGCCAGACCATCTCCTCTGGCAATCCCAATTCGGTGCCAACCTGGCGCGCCTCATCTTTAAAAAGGAAACGCAATGGCTCAATCAACTTAAGGGTCATACGTGATGGTAGTCCGCCCACGTTGTGGTGGGTCTTGATCTTGGCCGAGGCGGTGCTTGTGGAGGAAACACTTTCGATGACGTCAGGATAGAGCGTGCCTTGGGCTAAGAAATCGACCTTGCCGAGTTTGCTTGCCTCTTCCTCGAATATCCGGATGAACTCATTGCCGATAGTCTTGCGCTTGGTCTCGGGGTCGATAACGCCCGCTAGGCGTTCGAGGAAACGCTCTTCGGCGTGGACATAGACGATGTTCATGCGCAGGTGGTTGCGGAACACCTCCAAGGTGCGTTCGGCCTCTTGGCGGCGCAACAGCCCGTTGTTCACAAAAATACAAGTCAGCTTATCACCGATAGCGCGGTGGATGAGTGTGGCTACCACCGATGAATCTACCCCGCCCGAGATGGCGCAGATGACACGTCCTTCGCCTACCTGTTCGCGGATGTGCGTGAGACTGTCAGCGATGAAGCTACCCACTGTCCAGTTGCCCTGACAGCTACAGATATTGAAGATGAAGTTCTTAAGAATGATTGCGCCGTATTGGGTATGGGCTACCTCGGGATGGCACTGTAGCCCATAGATCTTCTCAGCGGCATCGCCCATGGCGGCCACAGGAGAGTTTTCAGTATAAGCGATCGCTTTAAAGCCAGCTGGCATTTCTTCGATGCGGTCGCCATGGCTCATCCAAACAGGGGATGACTCTGGCAGATCGCGGAATAAGGGTGAGTTCTGGTCGCTAAGATGTAGCACCGAGTGCCCGTACTCTTTGTGAATGCCCTCTGCTACTTGACCCCCGAGCTGCTTGGCTATAACCTGCATGCCGTAGCAGATACCAAGCACGGGCAAACCCTTTTCGAAGATGTAGGCAGGAGCCATGGGGGCGTCATCGGCATAGACGCTGGACGGTCCGCCAGAAAGGATAAAGCCCTTAGGATTGAGGGGGGCAATCTTTTCCCACGGCGTATCGTGTGCGACCAATTCGCAGTAGACGTGCAACTCGCGTACGCGGCGGGCGATGAGCAGGCTATACTGCGAACCAAAATCAATGACGACAATAGCTTCTCGCTCGGCACCTGAGACGGCTTCGACGGCTTCGACTGCCTGCTGGCCAGCTTTCTCGCGGGCGATCTCGAGATAGGTGCCAACCTCAATGTCGCCTGAGGTGGCGACGCGGTAGCTGGCTTCCGTAGCAAGATCGCGGGGATTTTCCATTCGTGTAGAGTAGCACTATGCTATACTGGCGGTCAAGAGAAGGCAGGAAGGACTTAGCTTGCAAAACGACCTTGCGGCGGAGTTGGCAAGAGCCGTTGCCATACTTAATAAAGGAGGGGTAGTTGCCTTTCCCACCGATACCGTATATGGCCTAGGGGCGCTTGCAGACAATCCCGTTGCCATCTGTCGAGTTTTTGAGATTAAGGAGCGTCCCTTGACGCAAGCCCTGCCGCTACTTGTAGCGGACATTGCGCAGGCAGCGTCTGTAGTGCATACTGTGCCGGCGGTAGCCCAGTTGCTCATGGAGCACTTTTGGCCGGGGGCTCTCACCCTGGTTCTCCCGTGTGCGACTTGGGTGCCTAAGATGATCACAGCAGGCGGGTCGACTGTAGCTGTGCGTGTGCCAGCTCACCCCTTAACGCTTGCCTTAATGGAAGCTGTGGGCAGGCCGCTGGTAGGTACAAGCGCTAATGTCCACGGCCTACCCAGCCCTGTTACAGCGGAGGAGGTTCGGGCGCAGCTTAGCGATCGGGTGGATTTCATCATAGACGGCGGTCGCACGCCGGGAGGAATTGAATCCACCATTGTGGATATGACCGTAAGTCCTCCCCAGATATTGCGGCACGGAATGATCAAAAGAGAGGATATTGAGAAGGTTGTAACAGGACTATGGTGAGGCTGGCATCAGAGATTGAGTTGCGCTAACAGAGACCAATGGCATATTTTTCTTGACACTCCCCTGCCCCTGTGTTATGGTAGGGCAACCGACATAGCTTGAGCGGCTTATCCGTCCCAGAGGACGGTTTTTTAGTCTTACGAGGAAGCAAATCATGAAAAGCGATGCTACCAAAAAAGGTATTGAGCGTGCTCCCCACCGCTCCCTTTTGCATGCTTTAGGTGTAGGCGCCGAGGATATCGCTAAGCCTTTTGTTGGGGTAGTGAACAGCTTTGCGGAGATCGTTCCAGGACACATGCACCTGCGCGCAATTGCCGAGGCTGTGAAAGAGGGCATTCACCACGGGGGCGGCGTGCCTTTTGAATTTAATACCATCGCTGTCTGCGATGGTATCGCTATGAATCATGAGGGTATGAAGTATAGCTTAGCGAGCCGCGAACTTATTGCTGACACTGTTGAAGTGATGGCGCAAGCCCATCAGTTTGATGCTTTGGTCTTCATCCCAAACTGCGATAAGGTCGTTCCGGGCATGCTTATGGCTGCAGCCCGCATGGATCTTCCTGCCGTTTTCGTAAGCGGCGGCCCCATGCTCGCCGGCCGGCTGGAAACCCAAAATGGCGTAGAGAAAGTCGATCTGAGCTCTGTCTTTGAGGCGGTGGGAAAGGTTCGCAGCGGTCAAATGAGTGAGACTGAGCTGGATAGCCTAGTGAAGGTGGCCTGTCCCGGCTGCGGGAGCTGTGCAGGGATGTTTACCGCCAACACCATGAACTGTATTATGGAGGCGCTCGGCATGGCGCTGCCTGGTAATGGTACTATTCCTGCGGTGGATCCGCGGCGCGCAAAGCTGGCGCGGCAGGCGGGGGAACAAGTAATGCAGCTCCTGGTAAGTAATATTCGTCCCCACAACATCATCACCCGCGAGGCTTTCAGCAATGCTTTCACTGCTGACGTAGCGCTTGGTGGTAGTACCAACTCAGTTCTCCACCTGTCCGCTGTTGCTCATGAGGCGGGCGTAGTCTGGCAGCTAACTGATATCAACAAGATCAGCGAGCAGGTGCCCACTCTGGCCAAGATACGCCCGTCGGGTGACTACCATATCGAAGACTTGGAGCGTGCGGGAGGTATCTCCGCTGTGCTTAAGGAGCTTGCGTCACATTTACATTTGGATGCCCCTACCGTCACTGGCCGCACCCTGGGTGAAAACATCGCCGGGGCAGAAATTTTGGACCACGATGTCATCCGCTCTGTGGAGACCGCCTATTCCCCTCAAGGAGGGCTCGCTATTCTATATGGCAACATCGCTCCGGATGGAGCGGCGGTTAAACGTTCGGCGGTTGCGCCGGATATGATGACCCACCAGGGGCCAGCTCGGGTTTTTGACTCAGAGGATGAGGCTACCCAGGCCATCATGGCTGGGTCTATCAAGAGGGGTGACGTGGTAGTCATTCGTTACGAAGGCCCCCGTGGTGGCCCGGGTATGCGTGAGATGCTTACTCCTACCTCCATCCTCGCCGGCATGGGTCTGGATACAGAAGTTGCACTCATCACTGACGGGCGCTTTTCGGGAGCGACGCGCGGCGCAGCTATCGGACATGTTTCGCCCGAGGCGGCCGAGCTGGGGCCAATCGCTGCCCTCAGAGACGGGGATATCATTGTGATAGACATTCCCAACTATCGGCTGGATGTGGAACTCTCGGATCAAGAACTGGTCGACCGTCTGGAAGAGGCATCACCTCTTTCGCCGCTCGTAGGGTCGGGCTACCTTGCACGATATGCCGAGAAGGTTTCCTCAGCAAGCCGGGGAGCGGTGTTCAAGTAGCGGGTTAGAGCTGGGGGTTTTTGGGTGGGGCTAACTACTTCATAGCTAATTTTTTTATTTCTCCTGTATAGTCGACTCACTTAAGACGTGCTAACACCAAAATAACCATGGTGCCATTATAAAAGTTGATGTTGGTTAAGTTAAGCGGCTATATCTCCTGTGGAGTGTGGGACTATGAAAATAACCGGCGGTCAAATCGTTTGTGAGAGCTTGCTAAAAGAGGGTACCGAAGTCATTTTCGGCATTCTGGGTGGGCAGATCTTACCGCTGTATGACACCCTGACTCAGTATCCTCAACTAAAGCATATTTTGATGGGGCATGAGCAGGGGGCGGCGCATGCTGCTGAGGGCTATGCCCGCGCTACGGGTAAAGTAGGCGTGTGTCTTGCCACCTCCGGCCCAGGCGCAACCAATCTCGTCACTGGTATTGCAGATGCCTATATGGACTCCACGCCAATGGTAGCCATCACGGGACAGGTAGGGCGACCGTTTATCGGTAAGGATGCGTTTCAGGAAATAGACATCACCGGCGTAACTTTGCCTATCACCAAGCATAATTATATCGTTACTGATATAAATCTTTTGGCTCAGACCATAAAAGAGGCTTTCTACTTGGCCCGCACCGGTCGCCCCGGTCCAGTGCTGATAGATCTGCCGCGTGATCTCCAAGTGGAGAGTACCGAATTCAACTATCCCAGCAAAGTGGAACTGACTGGTTATAAGCCAAATATAAACGGCCACCCCGCCCAACTTAAAAAGGCGGCCAAGCTCATCACCGAAGCGAAAAAGCCAATCCTGCTGCCAGGTCAAGGTGTGCTCATCTCTGGGGCTTGTAGGGAGCTTAAGGAGCTGGCTGAGACCGCTCAGCTACCAGTAGTAAGTACCATGCTGGGAATAAGCGCCTTTCCAGCGACCCATGCCCTTTACTTCGGCTGGCTAGGAATGCATGGTATGGCCTACGCTAACCTAGCCGTGCAGGACGCCGATTTAATTGTGGCGGTCGGTATGCGTTTTGATGATCGCGCCACCTCTCGGGTGAACGCTTTTGCGCCTAAGGCGCACGTTATTCATATCGACATTGATCCGGCGGAGATCGGCAAGAACGTGCGGGTTGATGTGCCCATCGTTGGCGACGCACGGGCGGTGCTTGCCGCTTTGAACAAACTCATGATACCCCTAGAACATGGTGAATGGCTGGCGCAACTCAGTGAGTGGCAGCGGGAGCACCCATCGCTAGCTATACGCGAGGCAGGAGAAGTCTTGCCGCAGTATGTTATTCGCCAGATATGGGAAGCCACAGGAGGCGAAGCAACTGTGGTGACTGGTGTCGGCCAGCACCAGATGTTTGCGGCTCAGCACTTTTTCTACGACAAGCCAGGGAGCTTTATCTCCTCTGGTGGGCTGGGTACGATGGGATTTGAGTTGCCCGCCGCTTTAGGGGCTAAGGTGGGTCGTCCAGATGAGCTTGTATGGTGCGTGGCGGGTGACGGCAGTTTCCAGATGACCATCCAGGAGTTGTCCACGGTGGCACGCGACAGCATCGGCATCAAAGTCGCCATCATGAACAATGGTGTGTTGGGGATGGTGCACCAGTGGCAGAGTCTTTTCTATGGCCAACGTTATATGGCTACTACCCTTAGCTGCCCGGATTTTGTCAAGCTCGCTGAGGCCTACGGCATTCCGGCTGCAAACATCACGTGCAAGGGGGATGTGCGTCCGGCCATTGAGCGCGCGATTGCTACTCCCGGTCCTTTCATCCTGAATTTTGTTATCTCCCCTGACGAGAACGTATACCCCATGGTGCCGCCGGGGGCCGCTCTCCACGAGGTCATTGAAGCCCCCAAAAAGGAGGTGCCGGCGTGGTCGCGACGAAACACACCATAGTGGTCCAAGTGGCTAACCGCCCCGGTGTCCTGAACCGAGTGGCAAGTCTCTTTCGCCGCCGCGGCTTTAACATCGAAAGCATTGCGGTAGGGGGTAGCGAAGCCTTGGGAATCTCACGCATGACTATCATTGTGGATGGTACTAGCCCCATGGTTGAGCAGGTGCGTAAGCAGCTGGATAAAGTTATAGACGTTATTAAGGTGTCCGATATTTCGGGGGAAAACATCATCTCGCGCGAGCTTGCGCTCATCAAGGTGAGGACTACCTCTGCGACGAGGGGCGAGATCATACAGATTGTGGGCACTTTCCGCGCCAAGATTGTGGATGTGTCTTCGGATTCGGTAGCGGTCGAGGTAACTGGTGATGAAGCCAAGGTGGACTCGTTGTATAATCTCCTAAGGCCATTTGGGGTGAGGGAGATTTCACGTACGGGGGTGGTAGCCATGACGCGCGGCACGGCCGACGACGGGCGGGGTGAAGAATAGGGGTGGCCCGGGGGCGAAATAAAACATAAATATTTAGGAGAAGAAAATGGCAATTATCTATTACGACAAGGACTGCGATCTGTCTTATCTCAAGGATCGTACGGTTGGCATTATCGGCTACGGGAGCCAGGGCCATGCCCAAGGCCAGAACCTGCGTGACAGCGGCGTCAAGGTTATTATTGCTGAGGTGAAAGGTTCAGCCTCCTATGATAGGGCTGTCTCTGATGGCTTTGCGCCTCTTTCGGCGACTGAGGTGGCCAAACAGGCTGATTACATCGTCATGCTCGCACCAGATACCGTACAGCCCAAGATCTACCGTGATGATATTCTACCGGGCCTCAGTGCTGGCAAGATACTCCAATTTGCCCATGGCTTCAACATTCACTACGGCCAGATTGTACCTCCTAAAAATGTGGACGTGACCATGATCGCCCCAAAAGCCCCTGGGCAGATGTTCCGGCAGATATTTGTTGAGGGCATGGGGGCGCCATCCCTGATTGCTGTCCAACAGGATGCCTCTGGTAGGGCCAAGGAGTTGGCTTTGGCCTATGCCAAGGGTATCGGTTCAAGCCGCGCCGGGGTGCTCGAAACTACCTTTGCCGAGGAAACCGAGACCGACCTCTTCGGGGAGCAGGCGGTACTCTGCGGTGGCGTGACCTCACTCGTCAAAGCAGGTTTTGAAACACTGGTTGAGGCCGGCTACCAACCCGAGGTGGCCTACTTTGAATGCCTGCACGAACTTAAGCTCATTGTGGATCTCATCTACAAGGGCGGGATTGCTTTCATGAGGAGCTCTATTTCAGACACCGCCAAGTACGGCGATTATACCAGGGGGCCGCGCATCATTAACGAGACGGTGCTGGACGAGATGGCAGATATCTTGGAAGAGATTCAAGATGGACATTTTGCCCGCGAATGGATTCTGGAGAACCAGGCGGGGCGGCCAGTCTATAATGCCCTGAAGAAGCGCGAGGAGGAGCATCTTATTGAAGAGGTGGGCTCCGAGCTTCGCCAGATGATGCCGTGGCTTACGGAAAAGCAATAAACTACGGACGGGGGATAGAACGGGGCAACCGGTGCTTAGAAGATTAGCCGCAGGCGGAATGTTTTTTGGTGGCGGTGCGATGGTTGGGTGAGGGGCTGTACGCACAGCGAGCATTTGCATACAAGCGATCGTGCGCTTCTGTGCACCACGATGGACGAAAACGCTTGGCGCAGATTGAGTAGCGGGGGCAATAATCCCAGGACAGCACCAGGCTGGATTGCCATAGCCATTATCCTGGCTATCGGATTTCATTGTCTTCTTCCTAACTGAAGATGTAGGCATCCCCGTACGCTTCGTGGACGTCTGGACCATTGTGAACGCCGTCATCTTCATCGCTGGTATCATCAGTGTCATACTGGTCTTCAAGAAAGAAGAGAAAGACTACCAGGAGAGCCGCCGCCAGGGCGAGTCTAGCCCAAACCAGCCCTCCATTTGTGCAGGGGCACTCTAATCTTGGTGCCCCTGCACAGTCTCCCAGTGGTATAACTTGGCCGGAGCCGAGACTGCCCTTTACTTCCTCTGTCGGCAAATGGTGATAGGTGGCATAGGGAAGTCGTTGTCGTACGAACCGCGGTCAGTGCCTTGCTTCGAGTGGCTGAGTGCGAAACGAGCGCTCGGCGAGCCGATGAACTTTGACTTTGCGACCCACTTTTTGTATCTTATGGTTAGTTGATTTGAGTTTGCAATGAAATACTATTCATATCGCCCTACTGTCAGGATTAGCCTTACACTTATTGGCCCCTCCATTTGAGGAGGGGCATCTGTACGTGTTCGACTAAATTCTGGAGGAGCGCAATATGGATAAAATCATTGTTTTCGATACTACTCTTCGTGATGGCGAGCAGGCTGCCGGCGGCTCGCTGAACATAGCAGAGAAGGTGGAGGTCGCCCGCCAGCTTGAACGGCTGGGGGTGGATGTTATTGAGGCCGGCTTCCCCGTCAGTTCCCCTGGTGACTTTGAGTCAGTGCGGGCTATCGCGCACGAGGTAAAAAATGCTACCATCTGTGCCTTGGCGCGCGCTAATCCCGCAGATATAGACAGCGCGTGGGAAGCAATAAAAGAAGCCGAAAGCCCTCGTCTGCACGTCTTCATCTCTGCCTCGGATATCCACATGATGCACCAGCTCAAAAAGAGTCACGAGCAGGTGTTGGAGCTTGCCGTGGGCATGGTTGAACGTGCCCGGGGCTATACTGAAAACGTTGAGTTTTCTCCTATGGATGCCTCTCGTGCCAATACCGAGTACATCTACCGTGTGCTGGAGGCTGTCATCGCGGCGGGGGCCACTACGGTTAACATCCCAGATACGGTTGGCTACGCTGTTCCGGCGGAGTTCGGGAGGCTTATCGCGGGCATCAAACAGAGCGTACCGAATATTGACAGTGCTGTTATCAGTGTACACTGCCACAACGACTTGGGGCTGGCCGTGGCCAACAGTTTGGAGGCCGTGCGCAATGGTGCCCGCCAGGTGGAGTGCACTATTAATGGCATTGGGGAGCGAGCCGGCAATGCCTCGTTGGAGGAAGTGGCCATGGCTGTGGCTACCCGTGCTGACATCTTTGGTATTGCCACAAGCTTGGATACCACCCAGATCTATCGCACTTCGCGTCTGGTTAGCGAGCTTACGGGCTTTCCCGTCCAGCCCAATAAGGCTATTGTTGGTGCTAACGCTTTCCGGCATCAGTCCGGCATCCATCAGGATGGTGTCATCAAGATGCCTGCTACTTATGAGATCATTGATCCCCAGCGTGTGGGGGTGCCGTCATCTGCGCTTGTCATGGGCAAGCTCTCTGGCCGGCATGCTTTCCGCGAGCGCTTGGCGGAGTTGGGCTATGGATTATCGGATGCCGACTTTGATCAAGTCTTTGCTGCTTTCAAGGGGCTGGCGGATAAGAAGAAAGAGGTCTCCGATCGTGATATTGAGTCTCTGGTGGCCGAGTATAAACGCACTACTACCGAACACTATCACCTGGAAAGATTGCAGGTTACCTGTGGTGATCGGGGCATTCCCACGGCGGCAGTCAAGCTTTCCGGTCCGGGGGGCAAGGAGCTTGCTGACGCAGCTTTGGGCACGGGGCCGGTTGACGCTGTCTTTAAGGCTATTAACCGTCTGGTCGGAGTATCGAACACGCTTACCGAATTTACAGTAAACTCAATCACGGGAGGCATTGATGCCATCGGAGAAGTCCTCATTCGCATCGAAAGTGCCGGAGTGTCTTATACCGGACGCGGTGCTGACATGGACATCATCGTTGCCAGTGCCAAGGCTTACATGAATGCCTTGAACCGCCTGCTCTCGGCGCATAACACGGCGGAAAATGGCGGATAACATATGTGGCGGGATGGCCTGTGTTTTGTAGTGCTGGTCTTAGCTGTGGCGGTATCTGTCATGCTCTCCCAGTCGGGTATTGCGGTATATAGAGCCCGGAGGAACTTATGACTCTAGCAGAAAAGATATTAGCGGCACATGCGGGCAAAAAGTCGGTCTCTCCTGGGGATTTCATAAGTGCTCGGGTGGATCTGGTCTTGTCTAATGATATCACTGCGCCCATTGCGATCCGCGAGTTTGATAGGCTTGGCGTACCGCGAGTCTTTGATCCTCACAAGGTGGTCATGGTGCCAGACCACTTTGTGCCCAATAAGGACATCCTGTCTGCCGAGCAAGCCAAGACCATGCGCGCATTTGCCTGGGAGCAGGGCATCCGTTACTTCGAGTGCGGACAGATGGGGATTGAGCATGTGCTGCTACCCGAGAAGGGGTTGGTGCTACCGGGCGATCTTGTTGTTGGGGCAGACTCGCACACCTGTACCTACGGGGCGTTGGGGGCTTTTGCCACGGGCATGGGCTCGACCGATATCGCTATGGCCATGGCGACGGGCGATGTCTGGCTCAAGGTTCCGCCTACGATACGCTTTGTCTATCACGGCCAGCTGCCGCATTGGGTGGATGGTAAAGACCTAATCCTTTATACCATCGGCCAAATTGGCGTGGATGGGGCACTCTACGCTGCTATGGAATTCACGGGCGAGGCGCTTGATGCCCTTTCTATGGATGGGCGTTTTACTATGAGCAATATGGCCATTGAGGCGGGGGCCAAGGTGGGCCTCTGCGCCGTTGATGAGAAGACGAGGGAGTATGTAAAAACGCGTGCCCGTCGTCCCTATGCCATCTACGAGCTAGGTTCTGCGGCAGAGTGTGCCCAGGTTATTGAGTACGATGTCTCGCAACTTGAGCCACAGGTGGCTCAGCCGCACTTGCCTTCCAATGTCTGTCCGGTAAGTCGGGTGGAGGCGAAAATCGATCAGGTAGTCATTGGCTCGTGTACCAATGGGCGCCTGGACGATTTACGGGTGGCGGCACATATCTTTGAACATGGGCAGGTTCATCCCGAGGTGCGCTGTATTGTTATACCTGGCAGCCAACAAGTGTATTTGGATGCCCTGCAGTTGGGCTATCTCCATACTTTCGTTAAGGCCGGCTGTGCTGTGAGTACGCCCACCTGCGGGCCATGCCTTGGTGGGCACATGGGTATCATGGCTGCCGGCGAGCGGGCCGTTTCAACCACCAATCGCAACTTCACCGGTCGCATGGGGAGTCCCCAGAGCGAGGTTTATCTGGCGGGTCCGGCCGTGGCAGCGGCAAGCGCCATCAAAGGGCGCATTGCCAGCCCGGTTGAGCTTTAAGAGGAAATACAATTTGGTGCTCCCCGTGGGGAAGGTGCGAGGCCAATCTGGGGCTAAGATATCGTGACGGAGGACGGAGCTACGAAACAATCTGTTAGGGAAGCCTTAGCAGGTATCATGGGCAAGGGCGGCAAGGCTCAACCTGCCGCCGTGGCGGCGGTGCCGGATGATGAATTGCGGTTTAGGTTAGGGATAAAGCCAGGGCATAAGATTTGCCTTTTTCATGCGCCTAAATATCTCCTGCCGCTGTTTCTTGCAGGCGATTTGAAGTTGACGCTGGACTGGGTGGAAAGTGACTCGGATGTCGTCGTGTACTGGCTTCGGTCGGAGGATGATGCGGTGCATGTCATGACAAACCTTGAGCGGATGATAAAACGTGACGGACGTATCTGGCTCATTGTGCCGAAGAAAGGAATCGCCCGGCAGCACGATTTCGTAGGGGAGTGGGAGGATATCCGGCGTGCAGTGCTGGAGGCCACATCGCTGGTGGATAATAAGGCATTCTGCCTAAACGACACTGAGTATGGCACACAGTTCATGTCGAGAAAGGCGGCCAGGGCAGAGGCTAGAACGGAGTATCTGCCGTGATCTTGCGAGTGAGCCTTGACCGATCGTGCAAACTGGGCCTATCTGTGATGGGCCCCAAAACGAAGAGCGAGGTCTGATATGTTGAAAGGTCATGTTTTTAAGTATGGAGCGAATGTAGATACCGATGTTATCATCCCGGCACGCTATCTGAATGTCTCGGAGACCGCCGAGCTTGCACGGCATTGTATGGAAGACATAGATAGGGATTTTATTCAGAGGGTTCGATTTGGAGATATCATTGTAGCTGAGACCAATTTTGGTTGTGGCTCCTCGCGGGAGCATGCCCCGCTAGCTATCAAGGGGGCTGGGGTGGCGGCAGTGGTCGCACAAAGCTTCGCGCGTATTTTCTTTCGCAATGCCATAAACATTGGCCTGCCGCTGTTGGAGTCGACGGAAGCGGTGGAGGCCACCGAGGCGGGCGATGAGCTGGAGATAGATCTTGCTGCCGGCAAGATAAGAAATATCACTAAGGGCCAGCAATTTGCCGCCAAGCCCTATCCCTCCTTTATGAATGAGCTTATCGCTGCAGGTGGGCTGGTGGAATATACGAAGTTGCGTTTGGCACAAGGTGCTGTTAAACCTCTGGCGTGATGGGGGCGGCGGTTAACATGAGTCAACAGAGATGATATGAAATGCGAAATGTGTAAAGAGCGATGCTTGATTTATTGACAGACTTTGATTTGGAAAGCGGAAAAACAGGAGGAAGATGATTATATCTTTGGTTAATATGTGGCGGTGATGTGAAAAAAAGTAAAAGGGCTTTATGCCCAACCTACGGTAGTAAGGCGCGCATGCAAATACGATAGCACGCAATACCACTAAATATTCCGCCGTTCTGTCAGAAACGTAAAGAGGGTCATGCCGATGAATATTAAGATTGCAGTCTTGTCTGGGGATGGCATTGGGCCGGAAGTCATAGCTGAGGCCCTCAAGGTCTTGGAAATGGTTGGGCAGTACACCTGCCATGAGTTTAGCTTAACACATGGCTTGGTGGGTGGGGAGGCCATTGAGCGCACCGGTTCTGCTCTGCCTGATGAGACGCTTGCGTTAGCCCGAGCCTCAGACGCTGTGCTTTTTGGCGCGGTGGGCGACCCCAAGTTTGATGACCCTGGGCTTAAGATGCGTCCAGAAGATGGACTGCTGGCTCTTCGCAAGGAGCTGGGGTTGTTTGCTAATCTCCGTCCGGTGATGGTCTATGACGAACTTGTGGACGGGGCGATTTTCAAGCCGGATATTATCCGCGGGGCAGATTTTATCTTTGTGCGCGAGCTTACAGGCGGGCTCTATTTCGGCCAACCAAAAAAGCGGTGGACGGTGCCCGAAGGACGGCGGGCGGTAGACTCTATGGCCTACTCCGAGCAGGAGATAGAGCGCTTGGTGCGACTTGGCTTTGAGCTTGCGCGCGCTCGCCGGAGGAAACTCACCTCGGTGGATAAGGCTAATGTGCTGGAGTCCTCGCGCCTGTGGCGCGAGGTAACTAATGATGTGGCCCGGGACTATCCCGAGGTAGCTCTGGAGCATATGTTGGTGGACACCTGCGCCATGCGTATTTTGCTCACCCCGCGCGACTTCGATGTGCTGGTTACGGAGAACACCTTCGGCGACATCTTGACCGACGAGGCTTCCTTACTTGCGGGGAGCATGGGCATGCTACCATCGGCGAGCCTGGCAGGGGTGCCTCGCGAGGTAGAGCGCGCCTTTGGTCTCTACGAGCCTATCCACGGCTCAGCTCCTGCCATTGCGGGGAAGGACATCGCCAATCCAATTGCTACCATTCTCACCTTGGCCATGATGTTGCGCTACTCCTGTGCACTGCCGGAGGAGGCAGGACTTGTTGAGCGAGCGGTGGCTCGAGTACTGAAAATGGGCTATCGCACGGGTGATATAATGAGCGAAGGGAAAAAACAGGTAGGGACGAAAGAGATGGGTGATATCATCGTACGGGAGATTGCGGCATGATGTCTGGCACGGTGCGTCTTTATGATACGACGCTACGCGACGGAGCGCAGCGTGAGGGGATATCTTTCTCGGTGGCGGATAAGCTTGGTATCGCCCGTAAATTGGATGAGTTGGGCCTGGACTACATTGAGGGCGGCTGGCCTGGGGCCAACCCCAAGGACAGTGAGTTCTTCGCTCGGGCAAGCGAGCTTAACTTGGTAAGAGCCCAACTGGTAGCGTTCGGCAGCACGCGTCGCCGCGGTCTCCGCGCCGAGGAAGACCCGGGTCTTGCCGCGCTGATCAGCTCTGGGGTAAAAGTAGCCACCATCGTGGGTAAGGCCTCTGCACCTCAGGTGACGCAAGTGTTAGAGGTGTCTCTTGCGGAGAACTTGGCCATGGTTGCTGAGTCTGTGGCTTACCTCAAATCCCAAGGCATGACCGTTTTCTTTGATGCTGAGCATTTCTTTGATGGCTATAAGGCGGACAGGGACTATGCGTGCTCTGTACTCTGCGAAGCTGTTCGGGCTGGGGCGGACTGTTTGGTGCTGTGCGATACCAACGGCGGCAGTCTGCCAGAGGAAGTTGAGGTCACTGTGGCCGAGGTCGGGAGAGCAACCACCGCGCCACTTGGCATCCACGCCCATAACGATGCCGAGCTTGCGGTAGCTGTTACCCTTGCTGCGGTAAAAGGGGGCGCCGCTCAGGTTCAAGGTACCATCAACGGCTATGGTGAGCGCGCCGGAAACGCTAATTTGTGTTCCATTATCCCCGCGCTCAAACTCAAAATGGGCCTTGATTGCATAAGTGATGCTGAGTTGGCATGTCTCACCGATGTCTCGCGCATGGTGAGTGAGGTTGCCAATCTCACCCCGGATGCCTTTTTGCCGTATGTGGGGGCTTCTGCTTTCAGCCACAAGGGCGGGTTGCACGTTTCTGGTATGCGCAAGTGGTCGGGAAGCTACCAGCACATTGATCCATCCCGGGTGGGCAATCAGCCGCGCACTTTGGTCTCAGAGCTTGCCGGACGTGCCAATATCATTGAGCGTGCCAAGGAAATCGGCGTTGACTTGGCATCCCAGGGCAAGGAGGCGCAAGAGCTTTTAGGCAAGGTCAAGCTCTTGGAAAGTCGTGGCTTCCAGTATGAGAATGCCCAGGCCTCCTTCGACCTCTTGGTATGGCGCGCCCAGCCGGACTACCGAGCCCTCTTTGAGCTTATTGATTTTATGGTCATCGTGGAAAAGTCGCGCCGCCTTGGCAGCGTACAGCACGGTGAGGAGATACTCTCTGAAGCCATGGTCAAGGTGCGGGTCGGACAGGACGTAATGCACACCGCTGCTGAGGGCGACGGTCCGGTTAATGCCTTGGATAATGCCTTGCGCAAGGCACTCTGCCAGTCATACCCGAGGCTATCGGCGGTCAAGCTGGTTGACTACAAAGTGAGGATTCTAGAAGAAAGCACTGGCACTGAGTCTCAGGTGAGGGTGCTCATTGAGTCCTCTGATGGCATGGAGCAGTGGCGGACGGTAGGAAGTTCGACCAATATCATTGAGGCAAGCTGGCTTGCTTTGGCCGACAGCTTGGAATACTGGCTGTTGAAGTGCTATGGAGGCCAGACAGCGCCCTAACCACTCTGCTTGTGACAAGGCATAGGGCTTGTCGCGGGCGCATATCAATTGCTAATCCCAAAAGAGCCAAGACACGGATATCGACTCGTTTCTAGAACTGGCTAAATAAGCGAAGGAGTATCTGCCGTTTTCAGAGTAGCGACGTATTCCCCGAAAGCACCGAGAAGACGTTGGAGGTTGCCCGCTGGGCCATGTCCGGAGCTAATGCTCAGCCGTGGGAATTTGTGGCGGTGCGGGATAAAGAGATGCTACGCAAGGTTGCTGGATCTTGGTTTGAGACCACCGCGAGACCTACACCATTGAACAAACACGCATTCTCGAACTCAGACTCACTCCTCTGCGCGGGGAGTTTGATGCCATCTTTTCTTGGTATACCGCTGTTCGTTCAAGGATATTGCGCATTATGACTGGTATGACCAAGGGAAATATCGTTCTGCAGAGGATATCCAGATATTCCTGTATAATTTGCGCAGTCATACAGAGGGGGCTTACCGCCAAGGGTTTCTGGATAAATAAGATTGCCTTGTTTTAGCCGAACTGGCGGCAGGCATGTTTTAGCCCTGGGCTTATTTTAGTATAATTTAGTGAGATACACAGTTAGAGGTATGTGATGGATGAAATAAAAAGTGCCAGAGATATCGCTCAGGCGAAGATAGAGCGCGTGGGCGACATTACTGAAGCCGACAGACTACGCTGGAAATATCTGCCAGTGGGCGAACAGTTGGCTGCAAAATATCTCAAAGAGGGACATGATTTGGCTACCGAGCTTGCGGCACAGCCTGTTGGCGCCTTGCCTTACATCAAGAAGGGCTTGGAAGCGGTGCTCATGGCTGCGGTGGCCTTGCCTCAGAATGATACTGCCCAATCTCGCAATCAGCGGGCTCTGGATGGAATCATTGTGATTAAGCATGATTTGGATGCCGCACAGCGCTTGGTGGGTCAAATACGCCAGGTACTGGGCCACTATACCGACCAAGGCGAGAAACAACGCAAAGCGACTCGCGAGACACTTAAGGTACAGTATGAAGGCAAATTACGCCAGGCTATGGACAAACAGCTTGGTGGGGTGGGTGGGCTTGAGGACCTGAAGATCAGTGTGGAGAGCCTGCCGCAATTTCAAGAAGAATGGCGGCGTGTTTCGGCGCAGCTTGATCAGCAGTATCTTGGTCTACTGGAGGAGTTCAAACAGGAGCTCGCCAAGGTTGGCTAGGCCATGAATGATGAAGAAAGACTTAGTCGGGCAATCAGCCTGACCCAGGTGTTGCGGCCGCCCAGGCAGGCGCTTGCGACCTTTGGCGCGACTAATATTGAATACTATCTGGTAACGCAACCGATCTATGCCGATGGGGCATCCGAGGAGACGGTGGTGCGCCGCGGACGGGTAGTCGCGAATCGTCCTCGCATCGTCACCCCGTATTATCTCTCACAGGTGGAGGGTTTCAGTGCTGATGCCAGGCGCTATTTGGGAAAGCTCATGGCGGCGCATGGGCCGCATGCGCCGGGTATCTATTATACTTATCGGAATGAGCCGGGTGGACTAGATATTGCAAGCGATGACCTTCCGACGGTGCTTGAGAGGATTAACAAGGAAATCGATGAAAAGGATAACCCTCTGGCGGTCATTATCCAAGGCCTGGATGAGATGTGGGATGTCTCACTTATGAAGTTCATCTTTGAGATGACCGAGAATTCGTTTGGGGAGAATGTGCGCGAGCTTAGCTCGCGTGGTCTGTTGCGCGTAGATGATGAGGGTGTACCTCAGGGAGCCAGACTGCGCATTGAGGAGATGTTTAGCCAACTCCATCGTGGGGCTGTTAAGCCAGGCGAACTTAAAGACGAGTTGGAGCGCTGGGGTCTCTTTGAGGCGTATCAGGATCGATTTCTGGCGATGTTTAGAAGGTAAGATGATGGATGTATCCCTGATCGAAGCCCGCGACCTCTCAGAGGCTTGGTTCCTTTGCCTTCGGAAAGTATTGGCCGAGGGCTACGAGTATATCATTGAGCGCGGGAGCTATGCCGGACAACAGCGTAAAGAATTGGACATGATCATGGTGCAGATTAAAAACCCCGCCACACGCCCTCTCACCCCTGATGTGCCGCCTGGTGTACCCGCGCCCTCCACCATGGAGTATGTCGAAAGCTACCTGCCGTATCTCATGACCTCGCAACGGGCTGAGGGCGAGCAATACACTTATGGCCAGTATCTTGAGCCGCAGATTTCTGAAGTCATCCGTATGTATAAAGAAGAGGGTTTTAACACCAATCAGGCCTACATGGCGGTGGGTGATGCGCGCTCCGTTTTTCTAGCCGACCCGCCCTGCCTGCGCGGCATTGATACCCGTGTCCGCTATGGCAAGTTGCACTTTGTCGCCTATTTCAGGAGCTGGGACCTTTGGGCAGGCTTTCCCTCAAACCTTGCGGCTATGCAGCTTCTCAAAGAATATATGGGGCAGGAGATTGGTGTCGATGATGGCGAAATCATTGTTGTTAGCAAGGGAATGCATCTCTACGGCTACTCATGGGAGCTAGCGCGCACTGCGGCTAGGCTGGACTAGCGACGTGAAACGCCTTTGTTTGACAACTCTTGGCCTGCTCATCATTCTTTCCGGTTGCAAAGTGGAACCTGGTCTGAAGGAAAGGATTAATGAGCTTGCCCGTCCCCACATTTTCTCGCTTTCTCGTTGGGAATTGGACAGTCTCTCGCGGGAGATTGAGGCGCACGTGCGTCAACCACTGGCCCAATATTCCACTGACAGTGCGGTGGTGATTGGCTACTTTGATCTCGTAGCGCGCGAGAATGATTTACGGGGACAGATAGATGCTGTCCATGGAGGTTTTGTCCAAGGTGACGTGTATGCCCTCCAGGCAGAGCTGGAAGCCATTTCTGCCGAGCGGATGACTATAGAAAGAGAGGCCGAGGGGATCATGGCTAGGCAGTTAGGCTTGGCCGCGGCTGATCTAGGTATATATAACCCGCTTGATCCTTACTGGAGTGTGCACTTGACATTTCCTCCGGTACAGATAAAGCTCCAAGTACCACCTCAGCTATTGGTGGTTTCGCCACGTGAGTATATTGATCGCCTTGAGAGTATCACCCTTAATCCCGATACCAGCCAGGCGGATGCTGTTGCGCTGGAAGATGCCATTGAGGGCCTAGGTGTCTCAGCTATCGTGGTGGGGCTTGGTGGTATTGCCACCTATCCATCTTTCGTCAACAATAACTATGGCTTGCGCACGGCCATTGATATTGTTGCTGAAGAGTGGATGCATCAGTACCTCTTCTTCCGTCCGCTAGGCTTCCGCTATGCCTTAAATGAACTCGGCATCTCCCAACCTACGGACATTGTTGTCATGAATGAGACATTGGCAGGCATGGTGGCCGCCGAGCTCGCGGCTGAGGTCTACGCATGCTTCTACGCCCAGTTTTTGAATCAACCTATTGTCCAGCTTGCTCAGCCTGCCTTTGACTTTTACGGAGAGATGGGCAACACCCGGAGTGCAGTAGACGCGCTTTTGGAGCAAGGGTATGTGGAAAAAGCCGAGGCTTATATGGAGTCCCGGCGGCAGGAATTTGCAGAGCATGGCTATTACATTCGCAAGCTGAACCAGGCTTATTTTGCTTTCTATGGAAGCTATGCCAATCAACCGGGCTTCGAAAATCCCATCGGCGCAGATATGCAAGCCTTGCGAGAAAAGAGCAACTCCCTAGCTGACTTCGTACAGATGGCATCGTCCTTTACCAGTCGGAATGACTTGGCGCGGGCAGTTAATTGATAGCAGTTTATTTGCTAAAACAGGCATGCCCTGATAGAATAAAGCATTGCTGGCGTGGGCCGCTAGCTCAATTGGCAGAGCAGCTGACTCTTAATCAGCCGGTTTGAGGTTCGATTCCTCAGCGGCTCACTTTGAAGCTAAAAACGGCTGTCCGGCCGAAAATATATTGGTTAATCATCGGATAACTTACAAAAAGGAACAGGTACAAACAAAGCTAACCGCAGAACGGATAACCACTCCCGTCTCTCGGCTCATGGTGGATTCTAGCGGCGGTTGCAACACCTATCCCACTATCAGTCCCCCCATTGTACCATGTGCCATAACGTAATTCATGGCCTCAGCCGGTGTATGCCAGCCGAGTTTCTTTCTCGGACGATCATTCAGCAGCCGTGCCACTCTTACAA
>JGI24702J35022_10000146_pt1 | contig 35980 bp, 19 predicted proteins | sample TergutTh196P4_FD_35022 | JGI IMG/M metagenome (IMG submission 35022) | reverse complement strand
GGCGTTGTGAGCGTAGGATTCGGACGGTTGCCTTCAAATCTGATTGTTAGCGCCCTGTTAGATGCATCAGCCAAATTGTCATTGCCTGCTTTATCTTTAAAGGCGCCTGCACCTACGGATATATATATCAATGTACCGTCACTCAATCCGGAGGACGGTGTGATATTGACTACAAACTTTGTATAAAGCCCACTTCCGGAAGCAGTCTCCGAAGTTGGATCAGGGGTAACAGAATTAATAGAAGTATTCGTACCTGTAACCAAAGATGCATTAGACAAACTTACTCCTTCCTGAAATTCAACAGTCACATTAAACGGTGTGGCATTTGAAAACAGGCGGTCGGATGTAAACCCGTTTGGCAAAACATAAGGCGCAATCCGGTCGATTAAGTACGTTTGTACGGTACTTGCTGTAACGATTCCTGCCACATCCGAATAATTGGTTGTATTAATGACCCAGTGGATATAATACGTTCCCTCGATGCCGGTTGGGACATTATAGGTAGCCGGCGAGCCGGAAGAGACCGTAACCCAATCGGAAGATGTCGGCACAGGCACGGCTGTGCTTGTTGTAACCGCATATTTCCAGTCTGTCACCGCATCACCTGTCGTTGAAGCCTCCGTAGCCGATGGTGTCAATACGATTGTTGACGTGTTGGTCCAGTTGCTGCTTGGCGGTGGAGCGCCTGTCAGATTGGCTTCGACACCTGTACCTGCTTTCTGAACCACTTTTTGCTGGACAAGGGCATCCCTGCCGTTGATATTCGTAGTTGAAGTGCCTTGTTTGGCGCTTACGATCACATTGGTAGGCGTAGCGCCACCTGCGTATGTCCCTGCATTTTGCCCGACCGTAAGATATACATAGAATGTAGCAGTGCTGCCGGGAGTCAAACCGGTGATCGGCGACAGGTTTGCCGATGCAAACACAGCCTGGTCAGGTCCGGCAAAGGATACCTGCAAGTCGTTCAGATCAACAGCGCCCATATTTTCCACAGTGATATTCTGTATGTAGGCAGCTGATTGCGCAGTGGCCAGATTATAGCCGTAGGTAAGATCGGAAACGGATGTTGTGGTGTTGGTTACCTTGACGATATACGACATGGCCGGTTCGACTACCACATCACAAAACCTTCCGGTATTTGTTTCCGCACCGCCCTGGAATGTCATATATAAAGTAAATGTATAGGTGATCGTAGCGCCTGTCGTATTGGCCGGAATGGATACGCCGCTGATGGTCAATAAGTCAAATCCGGCATCTGCACCTGTTCCATTCACAAATCCTGTACCAATTTGTCCGCTGTTATAACCTAATGCGGTACATGCGACACGCACCGTCAATACGCTGAGGTCGGCATTGATCTTCAATCCTTCACCCTTGATAGTCAGTTCGGTTGTTCCTCCCAGGTCGTCGAACAGGTTAGGGTTGGCGGAGATGCTACCCTGTGTGAAGTCGGGTTCGGCTGTTGTGAAGTTTGCGCTGCCGGCATCATTGCCCAATCCCAACCGGTTGTAAACCTTATCGGCGGCTATGGCTACCGTATATTGTGTTGAGTTCTGCAAATTGGCCGTAAAGGCGAAGGTGACGACACCAACCGTCGTTGTGCCTATCACTTGTTTGCTGTACAGGGCGGTATAGGCAGTTGTAGGCAATGCCGTTCCGCCATTCGGCGTAATCGTAAACAGTGCAGCCAGATCAGTTGTGACAGCAATGGCAGTTCCGCCTGCTGTCTGATAAAGATCTGTATTGCCGTTGATTCCAAAGTCGTTTGGATCGATTACAACCGTAAATGAAGGTTGCAGGTTGTTATAAACAGGGTCGACATCGGCAAACGAAACGACAGGTTTCGTTGTATTGTTAAAAGTGACCGTTACCGTATTCGAGGCCGGTGTGTTGGCATTACCTGCCACGTCGTTGATGGCGCCTGCAGGAATCTGAACCGTAAAGGAGTTACCGTTGGCTAAGGAGGTCGATGGCCTTAATGTGGCGGTATACACCTTGTCGTCGGTTGCCGACACGCTAATACTGCCGCTGACGATGGTAGCCGAAGCGGCAGGTGATATCGTAAAGTCGGTGACGGTAAATGATGTGGCATTGATCGGTTCGCTAAACGTGATGGTAACCGTCAGATCGTTCAGGTCGGAGATAGTCTTAGCTGCCGCTTCGCCGTCGACTGTAATCGAAACGGTCGGAGCGGCCGTATCAATATTGTAGGGTCCGAAAGCGCCGTATGTTCCGGCCGTTGGAGCCACAAAATCGGTGCTATGCGCAAAAATCACCCCTGATGTCACATACCAGTGTATATAGTAAGTACCATCCGTCAGTCCGTTGAAACCTGCTGTTGTGTTGCTTGATCCGCCATCGGTAACAGGCACATTCAATGCCTGCCAGAGCGTAAGTGGCGTATCGGCAATCGCATCATCATACTTGGGATACGGTGATATCAGGTAACGGGCATACACATCTGCAGCGTCGTAAAGCACAGTTGATGTGAGGTGTGTAATATTCAAAGTCAACTGCGAAGTAGCAGTAGCCGGCGTATTGGTTGAGAAAGTAACAGGGTTGGCTGTCACCTTGATATACGCGTTTGCTCCGGTATCGTTGACTACGACCCGTTGGGTCACTACCTGCCGGATATATCCTGTGGAATTTCCTTTATATGTTCCCATGAACCGGAGTACATCCTGGTATATCCCAATGGGATAACCATCCTTGACAGGTACCCTGATGTAGTACACATCACCGTTGGTAAACGAACTTGGCGCAGTAATCGGGGTTGTCGTAATGCCTCCTGAGCCATAGAAAGTAAGGCCTTTGAAATCAGAAGAGGTTCCGTTAGCTAAGTTAAATGTCAATCCCGTGATCGGATCAGGATCCGAATAAGTTATTTTGAGCAGATACGAATTGGTTAGCGCTTCAGCAGTGCTGTAGCCCACTTCCAACGGAACAGCCGGTGTGATCTCAAACGCAATAAGGGCATCCAACAAGGGTAATTCAACATTGTTGATCGAAGCATTGGTTGTACCCGTTGTTGTCATGGTTTTTGGCATAAACGGACGTCCCCACGATGCCGGTTGTGTACTGGCGGCATCGGTAAAGAAGGTGACGGGCTGATCCAATTGCGCATTGAATGTGTATATGCCTGATGCATTGGTAACGCCGAATTTCACAGCGTTCAAATCTACAATCTTATCTATTTCTAAAGCGGCAAAGATGGATGTGACAGAAGTCATTAATGTCAGATCAGCATAGATGGATGCGTTTGTTTCGTGTGTTTCGGTATATACATTGACTACCGGTTTGTTCGGGTCGCCGATATAGGTGATAGAACCTGTTCCGGCAAGGCCTAATTCAGCAAATTGGGTTGTACCTACTCCGCCACTCGCATCACGTCCGGCGCCGAAAGCCGTTATCTGTGCAGGCGGAAGCACAATAATTGCGCTGAGCGGTGCATAACATGGAATTATACCTGTTCCGAGCGGACATCCCGATCCGATACCGGCGGCGTCATATCCGGCTCTTGCATCGATGATGCCGCCGTAAATAACAATGATTCCATTATAATAGTGAAAACATGAGCCTCCAATTCCGGCTGCATGTCCGCCTTTGGCAGTAATTGTTCCACTTGAAATAATCACATTACCGCCTGCAGTACGTCCACTATTATTAGTGCCACTATAACAGGCAGCGCCGCCAACAATTCCTGAGGTACCCAATTCCCCTTGGGCTGTTCCGGTACTGGTCGAAGGAGCGCCGATTCCCGCACCATTGCCCGTACCCGGCACTTGCGCATTTAAAGACCCGCTTGAATTATCCTGTGGATTAATGGCGCTGATACTGATTTGTGCGCCCTGATCAACCTGAAAAGCTGCCATATTAGTAGCGGTACTTGTCAAATTGTTTACTCCATCTAGAATCACATTGACCTTTGTTACGGGACTTAAAGGAGAACAATTGTATTGGCCTGCCACAGCTATCGGTGATGCGCCGGTTGTAGCAGTCATGGTTAGATTACTTAATGTAATTGTTCCCTGATATCCGGTTTGGATAAGAACTTTGTTGGTTGTCGTTGTTCCGGTGATGACATAATCATTCCCGAAATCAGCAGGGGTAATCGTTAATGATCCGCCTGAAACATTATGGCTGATTACCGGTCGTTGTGCATTGGCCGGTATCATTCCACCAATCAAACACACTGTCAACAGTGTGATGATCATACTAAAAATTCGTTTCTTCCTCATATTCGTTTTATTAAAAAAAATTCCTTTGTTATTATATATAAATTATTAATTGACACAACTATATTTCCCCGTATTGTTTATGGCTTCCGGGATTTCATGAAAACTATGACCATGATGCGTTGGATCCGTACAAGGATCAAGATAAATCAATAACACTTGCCAATTCTTTTCGTTGGCTATATATTCCCTGCATCCGTCAGTACCCGGGAGCGATACCTCATCATATTTCACATAGATATAGCCGGGTATGGGATTTCGAACATATAGCTGCCTGAATAGATCATCTAACTCACATGCNGAAAAATCATTTCCATATAATGAGATAACGCTTAANGATTCATTCGTTGANAGATTCAGGGTCTGAAAATGATTATGGCTGCAATTCAAATATTCCAACTGTGCCTGCTTGGATAGATCCAAATTATCCAACAGGTTTTCAGCGCAATCCAATTGCTGCAAAAACACATTGTGCGATAAATCCAAAACCGTTAAATCGGAACCTTTACATATCAATTCCCGTAGATTTTTGTTTGATGACAAATCTAATTTTTCGAATGGATTATAACCGCAATCCAAAAATTCCAAGTTGACATTTCCCGATAAATCCATTACTTTCAGGTTATTATTACTACAGTTTAAGACCTTGAGTGATATACTTGATGATACATCCAAATCCGTTAATTGATTGCCCGAAAATTCCAGATTCGTCAGTTTCGGATTATTGGAGACATCCAATGTTTCCATCCGGTTGTTGTCGCAGTTAATATGTTCCAATAGGGAGTTCTTGGAAAAATTGAATGCTTTGATTTGGTTGTCACCACACAATAGGCTAACTAACTGAATATTATGTGACACGTCCAATGCTTTCAGTTTATTTTGGGAGCAACTCAATAGTATCAGGTTTTTATTCTTTGATACATCTAACTTTTTCAACGCGTTATTATCACACAATAATATTTCCAATGCAGGATTTCCCGAAAGTTTCAATTGTTGGAGTGCATTGTAAGTGCAATTGATAAGGACTAATTCCGGATTGCGCGAAACATCCAACGAAGTTAATTCGCATGAAATCGCATTCAGGCGTTTCACTTTTCCTTCAATCACAATCTTAGGCGACGTCACGAAATACTGCCCGTTAACCGACTTGGCTCCTTGTATCACAATGTTTTCTCTATCTTCAGCATCAGCATCAAATGAAAAACTGATCGATGATCCGTTTTTCAAACCGGTCTTCATCGTAATACGGGGCGTTTTCGTCTGACAGCAAGCTAAAAGTAAGCAAACTATCCCTGTAATGATGTATTGTTCAACCTGTTTCATCATATAAAAACACAACTCCCGCTCGTTAGGAAACAAGCGGGAGAAGTGCGTGTTTGTTATTGTATGCTCACCTTATACGTTTTACCGTCAACCAGTACCGTATAGATTCCACGTGGCAGCGGTACCGTCAATGCGCCTTCATTGACATTCATTTGCCTGAACAGTGCGCCTGTCACCGTGTAGATATACACTGTGGCGGGTTGATACGTTTGAATATACAGATTAGATCCGTATGCCCAGACTTTGTTGACCTCCGGCGTTTCATTCGATAATGCGCCGATGGTAACCGTCACATACATCGACTCCATCACATTGACAAGCGTTACGGTGGCGCTTCCATCCGCGTTCATCGTTATGACGACGCCTCCTTCCCTGTCGCGGAAGTCATTTCCGGTAGATACCTTCAGGTTATCCAGGTTATACCCTGGTTTGGGTTTGACCGTGAAGGTGAAGTCACGTGCGATCGGTATGTAGTGAACCGTATTCGGATTGATCGAAAGCTCTATGCCTTCACCGGCGAAGAAGACGATTTCGCGTTGGAAGTTAGGCCGGTATGGTGCACCCGTGACGAATACACCCCAGAAATCAGGATCTTGCAGATTGTTCGACAAATCCCTGAAGTCGGAGATATTAATCTGATAGGTTGCATAGTAGGATAAGTAACCGTATGGCATGGATAACGTACGTTGATCCAACCAGACACCGTTTGACAAGTCCAAATACCCGAAGTCCTGCAGCCAGATCCTGCCGGATGAATTGGGGTTAATCCGCTTGTTGAAGGTGATGATCATATTACCCTTGATCGGCGCCCATGCACCTGAAGGCGACAGGCTGACTACATAAGGAGCCACGTTGTCGACAAATACGATGGGAGGTCCTGTTGGTCCGGGTGTTCCTCCTCCGCCTCCTCCTGTAGTCCAGTTCGTCAGTCCAAAGACGGAACTTACCACATTCGGGTTTGTTGCTTTATCTCTGATAGCGCCTTCATTCACTTTGATTCCCAATGTCTGGCCTGTGATGGCTGCGTCGAACGGAACCTGTACGCGCACCACAAACTCTGTCGTCGTACCATTAACTACAGGTCCGCTTACCACACTCAGGAACGCCAGGATATCGGATTCCAATTTCGTTAAGTCAAGTGAAGAAATATCTGTTTCATCAAATACGATCACCACATCAAACGGATCGAAATTGACTTCGGCCATAGGTGTGACCATATAAATAGACTGTACAAGCGGCTTGCGCGTATCATACTTGGCTGTGACAATATTGGAAGCGGCAATGCCATTTCCATATTCGTCCTGAACAGCTGTTGTGGCAGGCATCTGTATATCTGCAATCCCTTCAACGCCTGCATTGGGTGTGAATGTCAGGATATAATTCTGCAATGAGCCGCTGATCGAAACGGGTGTGGAGAAGTCGCCCGAAGCCGTATTGGTAAACAGACCCGCCGTTACTCCCGTCACAGGCCTTGAGAACGTAACCGTCACATTAAACGGTACATTGACGTAATTTGCATTGCCGTATGACAATGTGACTGTAGTCGGCTCCGTGTTATAATCGACACTTGCCGATGCGGGCAGGTTTTTATTCCCCTGGGCATCTTCAACAACGCTGTCATACAACGTAATGACAATGGGTGTTCCGGAAACAGAACCGGAGGTATTCACCGTAAAGGTAAATGTAGTTCCATCTCCTGAAACCGGACTGAAACCGGTAATCGCAGCTCCATTGCTTACATTCAAATCTGTGGCCGGATCAAGGCCGATAATCGCTTTGGAGAACTCAATCGTTACCGTAAAATCGGTATTCGTTTTCAGCGTCGACGGTGTGATCGTTGCCGTAGGACGGTTGCCTTCGAAATAAAGTGTGATATTTCGTGCAGTGGCTGATGCCAAATTGTCATTACCGGCTTTGTCTTTTACAGCTCCTGCTTCGACGGAGAACCTGATTATCTGGCCGTCGGTCAGTCCGGCATTGGGTGTTACCGTCACTTCAAACTCTGTATAAAGTCCGCCAACAGGTGTACCTACGCCGACAGGTGTCGATACGGAAGCATTGACACCCATAAATTGGGAAGCCTGGCTTAATGTTACACCTTCGCTAAATTCGACTGTGATGGTGAACGGCGATGGCCCTGTAAAGTCGCTCCGTGATGATGTGATATCGACAACTGTCGGTGCGATACGGTCAATCAGGTATGTTTGTACGGTTGCATCAGTAACAATTCCCGCCACATCCGAATAATTGGTTGTATTGATGACCCAGTGGATATAATACGTTCCCTCGATACCGCTCGGTACATTATAGGTAGCCGGCGAACCTGAAGAGACCGTAACCCAATCGGAAGCTGTCGGCACAGGCACGGCTGTGCTTGTTGTAACCGCATATTTCCAGTCTGTCACCGCATCACCTGTTGTTGAAGCCTCCGTAGCCGATGGTGTCAAGGCGATTGTCGATGTGTTGGTCCAGCTGCCGCTTGGCGGCGGAGCGCCTGTCAGATTGGCTTCGACGCCTGTACCGGCTTTCTGAACCACTTTCTGCTGGACAAGGGCATCCCTGCCGTTGATAGCCGTTGTTGCAGTGCCCTGTTTGGCGCTTACCACCACATTGGTTGACGTACCGTAAGTACCTGCATTCTGTCCGGGCGTAAGATATACATAGAATGTAGCTGTGGCGCCTGCAGCCAGACCGGTGGTCGGCGACAGGCTTGCAGATGCAAACACAGCCTGATCGGTTCCTGCAAAGGATACCTGCAAGTCGTTCAGTTCGATGGCGCCCATATTTTCTACGGTGATATGCTGTATGTAGGCAGCTGATTGCGCTGTGGCCAGATTATAGCCGTAGGTAAGATCGGAAACGGATGTTGTGGTATTGGTTACCTTGACGATATACGACATAGCCGGTTCGACTACCACATCACACGACCTTCCGGTATTGGTTTCCGCACCGCCCTGGAAAGTCATATATAATGTAAATGTATACGTAATGGTAGCACCTGTCGTATTGGCCGGAATAGATACGCCGCTGATGGTCAATAAGTCAAATCCGGCATCTGCTCCTGTTCCATTAACAAATCCTGTGGAGATTTGTCCGCTGTTATAGCCTAAGGCGGTACATGCAACACGTACCGACAACGCTGAGAGATCTGCATTGAGCTTCAGGGCTTCACCTTTGATGGTCAGTTCGGTCGGTCCTCCCAGGTCGTCGAACAGGTTCGGGTTGGCGGAGATGCTACCCTGTGTGAAGTCGGGTTCGGCTGTTGTGAAGTTTGCGCTGCCGGGATCATTGCCCAATCCCAACTTGTTGAATACGTTGTCGGCGGCTATAGCTACCGTATATTGTGTCGAGTTCTGCAAATCAGCCGAGAAGGCGAAGGTGATGACACCAACCGTCGTTGTGCCTATCACTTGTTTGCTGTACAGGGCGGTGTAGGCAGTTGTCGGCAATACCGTTCCGCCGTTCGGCGTAATTGTAAACAGGGAAGCCAGATTCGTCGTAACGGCAATGGCCGATCCGCCTGCTGTCTGATAAAGATCTGTATTACCGTTGATTCCAAAGTCGTTTGGATCGATTACAACCGTAAATGAAGGTCGCAGGTTGTTATAAACAGGGTCGACATCGGCAAACGAAACGACAGGTTTCGTTGTATTGCTAAAAGTGACCGTTACCGTATTCGAGGCCGGTGCACTTGTATTGCCTGCCAGGTCGGTTACTGCGCCTGAGGGAATCTGAATCGTAAAGGAGTTGCCGTTGGCTAAGGAAGTCGATGGCCTTAATGTGGCGGTATACACCTTGTCGTCGGTTGCCGACACGCTAATACTGCCGCTGACGATGGTAGCCGAAGCGGCAGGTGATATCGTAAAGTCGGAGACGGTAAATGATGTGGCATTGATCGGTTCGTTAAACGTGATGGTAACCGTCAGATCGTTCAGGTCGTTGATAGTCTTGGCTGTCGCTTCGCCGTCGACTTCAATCGAAACGGTTGGAGCGGTCGTATCAATAATGTACGGACCGAAGCCGCCGTATTGAGCCGGAGGAGGTCCGACGACTGTTGTGCTATGTGCAAAAATCACTTTCGAAACGACGTACCAGTGGATATAGTAGGTGTCGTCAGGTTTTCCGGTGAAACTTGCTGTCGTAGCGATTGAACCGCCATCCGTTGCAGGCACAACCAAGTTCGTCCAATAGTTAAGCGGAACAGCAGCAATAGCCGCATCATAATTCGGCTCGGTCGTAATCAGATACCTCGCAATCACATCCAACGGATCATACGGATAATCTGCTGCAAACGTGCCGTGATTTATCCATAAAGTGAGTTGGGTAGAAGCGGTTGCAGGATTGTTCGAATAGAAAGTAGTGGGGTTGGCCGTCACGTGGATATTGGAGTTTGTGCCGGTATCATCATAGACGACCCGCTGTTCGACGACCCTGCGGATCGTACCTGTGGGTGCGCCGTCGAATGTTCCCGACATGCGCAAGACATCATTATAGATTCCAATCGGTTTACCTTGAACAACCGGTATCCTGATAAAAAAGATATCTCCGTTCGACAGACTTGTCGGTTCAGCAATGGATGTTATACTGTCGGGACCGAAGAATTGCAACGGAGTGAGAAAATCAGTCCAGGTCTGCAAATCAATCGAAATGTCTGTCATTGAACCCCTGGTATCGGAAAATACAACCTTGATTACGTAGGCATTTTGCGTAGCCTGCGAAGATGTATACGCCGGAGCAAGCGGTGTAGACGGATAATCCGTAAATGCAATATTCATATCAAGCAGTGGCAGGATGACCGGAGGAACAACCGTATTTACATTTCCGATGACTGTTGTTGCCACCGGCATAAAAGGACGTCCGAGATTGGCAGGATTGATACTGCTTGCATCGGTAAAGAAAGTCGTGGATTGCTGAAACTCGGCACGGAAAGTCATTGTTCCTCCCGCATTAGTTCTTCCGACCCTTACTTTGGTTAAATCATAGACGGCCGGTGTAATACCTACCGAACTCAACAGACTTTGCAGGTTCGGCGTAGATGAAAGATCAAGGTAAATATCTGCATTGGGTGTATTTTCTACGGTTCGTACGGTGATTAGCGGTTTTAGCGGATCGCCGATATAGGTAGTGCTGGCTGCTCCGGCCAACGCATTATTGGCTGATTGTGCTGATGTTGCCGTGATTGAACCCGGAGGCAGGGCAACGATTGCACTTCCGGGGACATAAGTAGCAATTACTCCATTGCCGTTAGGACATCCGCTGCCGATACCGGCCGCATGACCTCCTCCCCTTGAAGTTACATCTCCGCCGTAAATCACAATAATTCCGGCAAAGTAAGTGTACCATCCGCCGCCGATACCGGCGCCATGATACCCGCCGCTGGCAGTAATCGTTCCGCTGGCAATAATAATATTTCCGCCGGCGGTATTACCGGATCCGCTACTTAGTGTAGCGTTACCTTGATGAGCGGGACCATTACTTACATATTGAGGTACACCGATTGCAGCGGCACCACCACCGGATCCGGGTGCATTCACGGTAGCATCATAAACCAAAGCCGTTAGTGTACCTTTGGTATTATCATTCGGATCTACAGAGTTGAATGTGACCTGAGCGCCCTGATTAACCTGGATGGCGCAATGGAAAGTCGTTGATTGTTTCAGGTAGTTGTTTCCGTCTAATATAAATTCAACGACCGTCACAGGGGCCAGATTATTTCCATCGTATATGCCCTCAACTGTAATACACGAAAAACCGCTTGCTCCGGTCGCACCGTTATTAGTGGAGTTATTCATGGTCAGATTACTTAAAGTAATCGTTCCGTGATAACCTGATTCGACGATTACCGTATTATTGGTAGCGCCGTTGTTGCCTGTAATAATATAATTGTCCGTCGACGTACCCGGAATTACTAAATTACCGGTTGCTATATTATGTGTAATGGGTGTCTGCGCTGTTAGGGTGGACGACATTACCAATCCCAATAGCAGGACAAACATTGTCCTGAATAAATTTGTATACTTGCGTAATAGATATTCCATAATTAATTTGATTTATACGTTAAAATGATTGTAAACATTCTCGGTTCTTCGCCCATAATATCCTGCGTCCATTGCAATTGCAATTTGTTGTCCACAATTTTCCATTGTCCGCAAATGGGAAAACAGAGCGTAGTCCCTCTCAGTATCAGTCCTGATTGTACCGTTTCCGTACGGTCTTTCCATACGAAAGTGATTTCATCCTGCCCGAATGTGATGGATGCAGGAATTTCACAACAATCAAGGCTTTCCAAACTAAAAGTTTGTTCCACAGTTCCTTCAAAGGCGGCAATGGATTCATAAGTCCATTGCCCCTGTAAAGCTCTTTCCTCATTTCCCCCGGTTTGTGCCATACACAAAACCGGAATACTGCAAATAAATGCAATCAAAGTACAAAAGAAAAATCTTTTCATAGTGTTCATAGTTTACGAAAATTATTCAATTCTAATTCAATGTATTATGTATTTTATTTTTCAATGTATGTGTCAAAAATTTTCAATTTTTAATCAATTTCCCCGTATTTTTTTTTCAAAATTTATCAATTAAAACAAACTAATAATTTTATAAAAAACTTTATTTTAATCACTTAAATTGCATCATAATCTCTCATTTGGGATGCAAAGGTATTTATTAATCCAAATGGGATACTTAAAATTTAGTTAAATAATGTTAAATCGCGTTATAATCGCTAATTATTCATTCATTTAGCAGGAATTTGGTGTTTTTTTTGGCTGAAATTCCTGATAAAATCCGTATAATATCTCCGCTCCACCCCATGCTCTCCCTTTGGCGCAAGTCTCCGGACTTGTGCCTTTTTATGATTTGAAGTTTCTAACTTCCTTTGCTTTCTTACGAAGAATTTCTACCGATATTGAATCCCAAAAGGGATTATTGAATAATAATTGATATTTTTAGAATTCGTGTTAATTCGTGTAATTCGTGGACCTTTAAGCATTGAACTCTCTTTGGCGCAAGTCCGGAGACTTACGCCAAATGGGGCAAATTAAGCCAACAGCGGGTTAAAAAAACAAAATAAAAATGAAAATCTAAAAACTATTTCTTATCTTTGCCAGATATAGTAATACCAAAGATGAAACGTGAAGTTTTTAAAATGGTTTTAAAACCGGGATTCGAGGCTGAATACATCAAGCGACATAACGCGATTTGGCCTGAATTGAAACAATTATTGAAAGAAAAAGGTATCTCCGACTATTCGATTTGTTGGGACAGGGAAACAAATCTGCTCTTTGGCTATCAAAAAGTGGACGGAGACGTATCTTCGCAGGATCTAAGCGAAAATCCTGTGGTGCAAAAATGGTGGGCTTACATGGCGGATATCATGGAAACGAATCCCGACAATTCGCCCGTATCCGTTCCGTTAGAAGAAGTGTTTTATTTGGAATAATTAATATATATTTATGTACTTATTAGGATATGACGTAGGCAGCTCGTCCGTAAAAGCGAGCTTGGTAGATGTTGAAACAGGGAAATGTGCGGCTTCCGCTTTCTTCCCCAAGGCTGAGATGGAGATAAAAGCGCTCAAAGCAGGTTGGGCTGAACAGGAGCCGGCTGTCTGGTGGGAAAACCTGAAATTGGCGACTCATGCCGTATTACAAAGTTCGGGAGTCGACAGCAACGATATTAAGGCCATAGGCATCTCATGGCAGATGCATGGCTTAGTCTGCATAGATAAAAACAGGCAGGTACTCCGTCCGTCCATTATCTGGTGCGACTCAAGAGCCGTACTTTACGGTGAAAAGGCATTCGAAACGCTGGGCAAAGACTTTTGCTTGCAACACTACCTGAACTCGCCGGGCAACTTCACTGCATCGAAGTTAGCCTGGGTTAAAGAGAACGAACCGGCTGTGTATGAGCAGATAGACAAGATCATGCTGCCCGGCGACTATATTGCCATGCGCCTGAGCGATACCGTCAATACTACGATTGAAGGCTTGTCCGAAGGAATCTTGTGGGACTTCAAGGAACAAAAGGTGGCCGACGAACTGCTTCGGTATTATGGATTCGATACGAGCCTTATTCCCGAAATTGTCCCTAACTTCGGCATCCAAAACCGGCTTTCCCACAGCGCCGCCGCCGAATTAGGCCTGAAAGCAGGTACGCCGGTGACTTACCGCGCAGGCGACCAACCCAACAATGCCTTATCGCTGAAAGTATTTAACCCCGGCGAAATAGCCTCTACGGCAGGCACGTCAGGTGTCGTCTACGGCGTCAACGGTGAAGTGAATTACGACCCAAAGTCGCGGGTGAATACATTTGCACATGTCAACTACACCCCGCAACAAACACGGTTGGGTGTCTTGCTCTGTATCAACGGAACGGGGATATTGAACTCCTGGACGAAGAAAAACATACTGTCCGATAGGCTCACCTACGAAGAGATGAATCACTTAGCCGCACAATCGCCCGTCGGAAGTCGCGGGGTATCGATCATTCCCTTTGGAAATGGCGCCGAACGGATGCTGGGCAATACGGAAACAGGTTGTTCGATTCACGGCATCAATTTCAATATCCATACACAAGCCGATTTAGTCAGGGCTGCCCAGGAAGGAATCGTTTTCTCCTTCCAATACGGGATGGAGATAATGCGAAATATGGGCATGGATATAAGGATGATACGAGCCGGCAATGCCAATATGTTTTTAAGTCCGGTATTTCGACGGACATTAGCCAACGTAAGTGGCGCTACCATCGAACTCTACGACACCGATGGCGCTACAGGCGCAGCCAAAGGCGCAGGTATCGGCGCCGGCATCTATGCTTCCCCTGTGGAGGCATTCGCCGCACTTGAAAAGTTAGCAGTCGTCGAACCGGAAACACAACAGCAAGATCAATATATGGAGGCCTATTTGAGATGGCAAACTTTTTTTAACTGAAAATTGCAGATTCAAGTATTTTTTTTAATTTTGCACCAAGATTTTAAAATCTTTACAAAAATGCCCATACTATTAATAAACAAATTTTATTATGAACATTTTAGCAGGAAGTAATGAGTTTTTTCCAGAAATCGGAAAAATCAATTTTGAAGGAAGGGAAAGCAAGAACCCGTTGGCTTTCCGCTGGTATGATGAAAACAGGATCGTAATGGGTAAGTCGATGAAGGACTGGTTTCGTTTCTCCATGGCCTACTGGCATACGCTATGTGCCGAGGGGGGCGATCCGTTCGGTGGTGGTACCAAAAAATTCCCATGGAACACAGGCGTCGATGCACTAAGCCGTGCCAAATACAAAATGGACGCCGCCTTTGAATTGATGACAAAGATAGGCATCCCGTTTTATTGTTTCCACGATATCGACCTAATCGACCAGGGAGATACATTGGCTGAATACGAACGCAACCTTGCCGATATCGTTGATTATGCGAAAGAAAAACAGGCGGCATCAGGTGTCAAACTACTTTGGGGAACGGCCAATGTGTTTGGCCATACCCGTTATATGAACGGAGCGGCTACGAATCCGAACTTCGAATCGGTGGCTTTCGCCGGAGCGCAGATTAAAAATGCAATTGACGCAACAATTGCGTTAGGCGGAGTCAATTATGTGTTCTGGGGCGGACGCGAAGGGTATATGAGCCTGCTGAATACCGATATGAAACGCGAGAAAGAACACCTGGCGCGTATGTTGACCATCGCCAGAGACTATGGGCGCAAACAAGGTTTCACCGGTACCTTCCTGATCGAACCTAAACCGATGGAACCCACCAAACATCAATATGATTTTGATGTCGAAACAATTATCGGTTTCCTGCGCTATTTTGGTTTGGATAAAGACTTCAAACTCAATATCGAAGTCAATCATGCCACATTAGCAGGCCATACCTTCGAACACGAACTACAGACTGCTGCCGATGCCGGCTTGCTGGGCTCTATCGACGCCAACCGCGGCGACTACCAGAACGGCTGGGATACGGACCAGTTTCCGATAGATATCTACGAATTGACCCAAGCCATGCTGGTGATTGTCGAAGCAGGCGGTTTTGGAAACGGAGGGACCAATTTCGACGCCAAGACACGGCGCAACTCAACCGACCTCGAAGACATCTTTATCGCCCATATCACGGGAATGGATATGTTTGCCCGCGCTTTGGTCGTTGCCGCCGCTATCCTTGAGTTATCCCCATACAAGAAAATGCGGACTGACAGGTATGCGTCGTTCAATTCAGGTCAGGGGAAAGAATTTGAAGACGGCAAATTGACATTGGAAGATCTGCGTAATATAGCTGCCACAAGCAACGAACCGGCACAAATAAGCGGAAAACAGGAACTTTATGAGGCGATAATTAATATGTATATTTAAGATTTAAAGATTTAATAATTTAATAAATTCAAATTCAATGAATTCCATAATCACCCGCTTCCCCTCGTTTCCTAACGAGGGGAGCATGGTTAGAAGTTTGCAACTTCGCTGTTTTAGTTCGTTTGCAACGCTAAACGATAAGCCCCTCGTTTGGAAACGAGGGGCAGTATTTGGGCTGAAACGAACGTCAGCAGCATGGACAGGATGGGCAGCAGCGGTTATTGGGATATTAACCCTCCTGTTTAACATATCGTGTTCGTCGATGAAGAACGATCAACAGGATGAAAAGGGCGTATCGACCGTCTTGCCCGAAACGCCAAATGAGGTTAAGGTATTCACATTGGCATATACGGATTTCAACCATGAATTGATTTCGAATGGCACGATTTCAGCCGTTGAAAAAGTCGACCTGTATTTTCAGACATCCGAGATCATCAATTCCATCTTTGTAAAAAACGGCGACCGTATTACCGCAGGACAACCCATCGCTTCACTCGACTCCTTCAAGCTGAAAAACAGACTTAAACAGGCCAAAGACATCCTCGAACGCACCAACCTTGAATTACAGGATGTGCTGATAGGCCAAGGGTATTCGCCGGGCGACATCTCGCGTATTCCCCCCGAAGTGATGCAGATAGCCCGTGTGAAAAGCAACTACGACAATTCGATGAATCAGTACGAATTGGCTGAATATGAGCTGAGAAACGCCACCTTGTATGCTCCTTTCTCCGGCACAGTCGCCAATCTGTTTCAAAAGACACATAACATGTCGTCTCCAGGTGAATTGTTTTGCAGTATTATCGAAACGGCCTCAATGGAAGTGGTATTCAATATATTGGAAAGCGAACTTTCGGTAGTCAAAACAGGCGACAGAATATTGGTGTCACCTTATGCAATCGCTGATTTTTCGGGCGAAGGTCGGATTACGGAGATCAACCCGACGGTTGACCGTGGCGGAGTGATACGTGTCAAAGCATCAATCAGCAATCCGGGTAACAGGCTGTATGACGGCATGAATGTGAAGATCAAAATCCAACAGGCTGTTCCTAATCAGTTGACCATACCGAAAAGCGCGTTGGTGCTTCGGTCCAACAGGCAGGTGGTGTTCACACTACAAAATGGACTGGCACAATGGAATTATGTGCAGTCCGGTTTGGAAAATTCGACCGAATATGTGATTGTGGATGGTTTGAATGAGGGCGATATCGTCATCTTCGAAGGCAATCTGAATCTGGCGCATGAGACACCGGTGGTGGTGACAAATAATTGAATAACTGAATAATTGAATACATGATTCGATTTTTGATACAGCGTCCGGTTGCAGTCTGCATGACATTCACGGCATTCTTTTTGCTGGGGATCATTACGTATTTCAATATTCCGGTATCATTGTTGCCTGATATTGATATTCCTGAAATCACCGTCCAGATTACGGGCGAAAACACTTCAGCCCGCGAATTGGAAAACACCGTAACCACCCACATCCGGCAACAATTAAATCAAATCAGCAAATTACGCGATATCCGTACCGAGACGAGAGACGAAAACGCGATTATCCTGTTGTATTTCGAATATGGCAGCAATACGGATCTGGCTTTTATTGAGGTCAATGAGAAAATCGACGCGGCTATGAATTACATTCCCAGGGAGATAAGCCGTCCACGTGTCATCAAAGCCAGCGCTACAGATATTCCGGTCTTTAACCTCAACCTGACCTTGAAAAACGATCAGGCTTTCGAGTCAGCCGATCAGTCAACCTTCCTTGATTTATGCGAATTTGCTGAAACGGTCATCCGCCGCAGGATAGAACAATTGCCGCAGGTGGCTATGGTCGATATATCAGGTTTGATCAATAAACAAGTACTTATCACGCCTAATATCAATCAGTTGGAGATTACAGGAATCACACTGAACGATATCGAATCGGTATTGATAAACCATAATATCGAAGCCGGAAGTATGGTTGTCAAGGACGGGTATTACGAATACAACATCAAATTCTCGTCTGTGCTCCGAACCCTCGAAGATATCCGCGATATTTATATCCAACACAATGGCAAGATATACCAACTGAAAGAATTGGCCGACGTCGAAATGGTTCCCCGTAAAGAAAAAGGGATGATACTGTTCAATGGCAAACAAGCTGTTTCGCTGGCTGTTATCAAACAGGCGGATGAAAGTTTAAGCCGGATGAAAAAGGAATTGAACACAACAATTGCTACATTTCAGGAACTTTATCCCGGAATTGAATTTTCGATTTCACAAAACCAGACCGAACTGCTCGATTATACCATCTCCAACCTGCAACAAAACTTGTTGTTGGCTTTTTTCTTTGTTTGGATCGTGTCGATATTCTTTTTCAATGACTTTAAAACACCCCTCATCATCGGCGTAATTCTATTTATTTCACTGATAACCAGCCTTCTTTTCTTCTATCTTTTTCATATCTCCCTGAATGTGGTTTCATTGACAGGTCTTATCCTGGCGCTCGGGATGATGATTGACAATTCAATTATCGTAACGGATAATATCGGGCAGTATCGTAAGTTATTACCTTTAGATGAAGCTATTATAAAAGGAACAAACGAAGTAATCACACCGATGCTTAGCTCTATGCTGACTACGATTGCCATTTTTCTGCCGCTCATCTTTTTAAGCGGTATTGCAGGCGCTATCTTTTTCGACCAGGCTTTCTCCGTGACTATTGGTTTGCTTGTTTCGTATTTCATTGGTATTATGTTATTACCCGTCATCTACAAACTGTTTTTCACACTCAAGCCATTACCGTTGGAAANATGGTTGCTNACGAAAAAATCTTCGTCAGGCGATTCCGATATAGAACCTATCGANCGAGCTTACCATCATGGCGTTAACTGGGTATTCAAACACAAGATAATCTCCATAACCGGCATGATTGCCATGCTTCCGCTATGTTATGTGCTCTTCTTGGTTATTCCGAAAGAAAAGATGCCGGTAATCAGCCAAAAAGAAATGATTATTACAATCGACTGGAATGAAAATATCCATGTTGAGGAAAACAGAAACAGGATGCGTGATTTATTACAAACGATACAAGACATGACCGTCGAACATGCTGCAAAGATTGCACAGCAACAGTTTATCTTGAATCGCGGTCGCGAACAATCCTCCTCGGAAGCAGAACTCTATGTGAAAACGAAACTTATCCGACAGATGCCGGAATTGAAAGCAGCCATTGAAGCATATTTTCAAACACACTATCCAACGGCTATCGTATCATATGCTCCGCCGGGCACCGTGTTTGAGAAGATCTTTGCGACAGGAGAACCTGATCTGACAGTCGAATATCACAATAAAATCAGGCTACGCGAACCCGAACCGGCTGAAATCAGGCAATTAGCGTTTTTTATTGCAGATCGAACCGGAGAACAACCGGCCGGCGTATCTTTCCAGAAACAGCTTAATTTGCAGATAGACAGGGAGAAAATGCTTTTGTATAATGTCTCTATCGACGAAATATATCGAACCTTGAGAACAAGTTTCAAGGAAAATCAATTTACCAACCTGCGCTCTTACCAGCAATACCTGCCTATTGTATTGGGAAGCGAAGACCAAAGCATTATGGAGGTGCTCGACAACACATTGATATACACTTCGTCCAACGCAAACAGCGAAAAAAATCAACTGCCGTTGAGTACATTTGTGACCCTAACACCAACCGAAGATATCAAAACGATTGTAGCCGGAAAAAACGGAGAGTATATCCCGTTACATTTTTATGAGACCGATAAGGTGAATGAAATCATGGCGGTGGCCGGAGAAAGTATACAGCACGACAACCGTTGGGAAATAGATTTTTCAGGTATGTTTTTTTCGAATCAGCAAATGATTGGCGAATTGATCGTGATCTTATTTATCTCGTTGATTTTGATGTACTTTATCCTCTCAGCCCAGTTCGAAAGTTTTCTCCAACCCCTGATTGTGTTTGTGGAAATACCTGTCGATATTGTGGCTGCGATGGGATTATTGATTGTGTTGGGGCATAGCCTGAACCTGATGTCGGCTATTGGAATCGTGGTGACCTGCGGTATTGTGATCAACGACAGTATCTTAAAGATTGACGTTATCAATCAGTTACGCAAAGATGGGATGCCGATCATGGAAGCGATCCACGAAGCAGGCCGGCGACGCCTGAAAGCGATTTTGCTGACCTGCCTTACGTCAGTAGTCTGTATGGCGCCGTTGCTTTTCAGCCACGACTTAGGCTCCGAGTTAGAGAAACCGTTAGCCATAGCCACCATTGGTGGAATGATCATCGGTACAATCGTGAGCCTCTTGGTCGTACCGTTGTTTTATTGGTTGTCGTACAAGGGGAGAAAATTATGAATTGAACATTGAACATTGAACATTAAACAATAATATATGAAACGCATAATCACCACCTTTCTTTTCGCTACTGCCTGCATAGCAATGGTTTCAGCGCAGCAAACGGTAGTTCTAACCCTTGACCGTACCATTGAGATAGCTGCCGACAGTTCGTTGCAGACTTTTATTGCGCAAAACATGTACCAGGCAAGTTATTGGGAATACCATTCGTTCAGGGCGGCACGATTACCATCGCTAAGTTTGTCTACTACGCCCGTCCAGTATAATCGCAACTTCAGAAGAGTTTATGATTCGGAAAACAATATCGACGTCTACCGCCAGCAGCAAGCNCTGTATTCATNTGCAGGTCTGTCGGTCAGTCAAAATCTCGATATCACCGGAGGNACNTTTTTTATCAATTCCAATTTAGAATATGTGCGTAATTTTGGTGCCAATGTGCTTACGCAGTATACAAGTGTCCCGTTCAGGATCGGATATCAACAAAGCCTCTTCGGATTCAACCGTTTCAAGTGGGAAAAGAAAATCGAACCGCTGAAATTTGAAAAAGCCCAACAGCAATTTTTATACGACAAAGAAGATATTTCGTCGCAGGCCACACAGGTCTTTTTTGATCTGGCGACAGCGCAGACAGAATACGATATGGCAGTCGACAATTTGACTTCCAACGACACGTTATACAGGATAAGCGAGGAACGATTCAAAATCATGTCGATTTCGCAAGCCGACCTGCTGACGCTTCAATTGGGAGTCCTCAATGCGAAAAACACGTTGCAAATTGCCGAGATAAGCCTGAAACGCGCCATGTTCGCCTTTGTCTCATTCCTGAATATCGGAAAAGACACCTCTGTAAGGCTTGAACTGCCGGACAGGCCGGCCGATCTCCAAATCACCGTTGAGATGGCTTTGGAACAGGCACGTGACAATAATCCCGACTTTTTGGATAACATGCAACGCATATTAGAAGCCGAACGGAATGTTGACGAGACACAGAAAAGCGCCGTCTTTGACGCTTCATTTTATGCCAGCGTCGGATTCAATCAAGTTGCCAATACTTTCGGCGATGCTTACCGGAATCCTTTGCAACAGGATATTGTAAGTGTCGGTTTTTCCATTCCGCTGATTGACTGGGGAGTACGGAAAGGACGTGCCAATATGGCCAGAAACAGCCTGAATGTCGCCCGGATATCAGTCGAACAAAAGGAAACAAGTCTCGAACAGGACGTCATCATGACAGTCAACGATTTTAATATCCAGCAAGGACTGATACAGAGCGCCGAAGAAGCCAAACGAATAGCCAATATGGCTTACAATAGCACCGTTGAAAGGTTTATCATCGGACAAGCCGATATCAACAGCCTGACATTATCGTTGGACCGGCAAAATACGGCGCAAAAAAATTATATCATTTCATTGCGAAATTATTGGATGACTTATTATAAGATAAGGAAGCTGACATTATTTGATTTCGAAAAACAGGAAAAAATATCAGACGAATTCAATCGGGAATATGGGTTCTAAACGGATTTCTTCTTTTTCCATTATCTTGGTATTTACCTGTCTTGCATTGGCAGGGGTCTGTTTTATTCCCTTACTTCCCATTAAATTATCGCCTTCATTAACATTACCTGTGATCAATGTAAGGTTTACGATGCAGGATAATATGGCGCCGCGAGTCGTCGAAATGGAAGTCACTTCGAAATTGGAAGCCATGTTGAGCCGGATGAACAATATCGAAAGCCTTGAATCAACCTCGTCAAATGGCTGGGGGGAAATAACGCTCCGCATGAACAAACATGCCGATATGGATATTGCCCGTTTCGAAGTGTCTACCATTATCAGGCAGACGTGGCCGTCGCTTCCACCCGAAACAGGTTATCCGGTCATCACCGTTCGCCAGCCTGATGACAATGCAAGCAGGCCGTTTATGACTTACACCATCAATGCTCCTGCTAATCCAATTATCATTCAACAATTTACAGAAAATATTATCGCACCGCGGTTAGCTCAGATCGATGGCATCAGCCGGATCAATGTTTACGGTTCACAACCAATGGAATGGCAATTGACATACGACAATGTTCAACTGCAACAGTTAGGTATCACACCTGCTGAAATCAGGAATGCTATCTCACGCTATTTGGAAAAGATATTCTTAGGTATTGCTTCCGTCGAAACAAGCGATGGCGGAAAACAGTGGCTGCGCGTTTTGATCACACCTGAAAGTGCTCAGGTATCGCCTCCACAAGATCTGTGGGATAATATACAGGTGAATAATTTGAACGGCACACTCATCAACCTGAATCAATTGGTGAAGGTAACACATGTCGAAAGAAGACCTGTGAGTTATTTCAGAATCAACGGGCTCAACTCAATCTACCTTTCCATCACAGCAGGAGATTTTGCCAATCAATTGGATTTGAGTCAACAGGTAAAGAAGGAGTTAGCCGCGTTGGAAACCGCCTTTCCTGCCGGTTACGAGACACATTTATCGTATGATGCGACCGAACATATCCACAACGAATTGCAGAAGGTATACTTCCGGTCGGGGCTTACGTTGACCATCCTGTTACTCTTTGTATTGATTATCTACCGGAATTTCAGGTATTTGCTGATGATCTCGATTTCGTTGGCCATCAATATTGCCATTGCACTGATCTTGTATTACTTCCTGAAATTGGAAATACAACTCTATTCGTTAGCCGGTATTACGATATCGCTGACCTTAGTGATCGACAATACCATTGTGATGTCCGACCAGATGATCCAACGTCATAATATGAAGGCATTTGTGGCCATCCTGACAGCAACGCTTACCTCAATTGCTGCGTTGAGCATCATCTTCTTTTTAGACGAACGCATACGGTTGAACTTACAGGACTTTGCTTATGTAATCATCATCAATCTAAGCATTTCCCTCTTTGTCGCACTGTTTTTGGTGCCCGCTTTATTGGAAAAATTGAAGATTGTTAAAAGAAGGACTAACCCTATCAGGGTTTTAAACCCTGTTAGGGTTTTGCCTGTCAGGGTTTTACGGAAGGTTTTGAAAGGTAAACTTTTCCACCGGATCCGCGGAACGCGAAGAATCGTCTATTTCAACCGTTTCTACGAAGGATTTTGCCGTTTCACCTGGCGTTGGCGTGTATTGATGGTCGTTTTTCTGATCTTAGCTTTTGGAATTCCTGTTTTTTTGTTGCCTGAAAAGATAGAAGAAAAAGAACCCAACGAATGGATCGAATTATACAAGAAAACATTAGGATCCGCATTTTATAAAGAAAAAGTGAAACCCGTTGTAGACAAAGCATTAGGCGGGAGTTTGCGGCTGTTTATTCAAAAGGTGTATGCAGGTTCTTATTTCACCAACCGTGAGGAAACCACCTTGTCGGTCTATGCCACCTTACCCAATGGGGCTACCATTGAGCAAATGAATAATCTGATACAACAAATGGAGCGTGAAATCAGTCAATATAAGGAAATTAAACAGTTTCAGACACAGATAGCTAATGCACGGCAAGCTAATATCACCATTCAGTTCACCCGTGAAGCCTTGCGAAGCGGTTTTCCCTACCTGTTGAAATCCAACCTGATAACCCGTTCGACACAATTGGGAGGAGGTAGCTGGTCTGTTCAGGGATTCGGGCAGGGCTTCAGTAATGATGTGCGCGAAAGTGTTGGAAGCTATCAGGTTGAACTGTACGGCTTTAACTATGATGAACTGATGGACAGGGCTGAAAAGTTCAAAGAGATATTATTGGAGAACCGGCGCATCAAGGAAGTGGTTATCAACTCGGAATTTAGTTGGTATAAAGACGATTACGTCGAATTTGGTTTTCAGTTGGATAAGGAAAAGTTGGCGCGCAATAATTTATTGCCGATAGAACTGTTTACCTCGCTGCGGGCTATCTTCGGTCAGCCGTTGTATGCCGGACAAACCATAGGCGACTATGGCACGGAACAGATTACGCTGCAATCGAAACAATCGAAAGAATATGATATCTGGAATATGTTGTATGGATGGGAAACTATCAACCGAAAAAACTATAAATTAGCCGAAATAGCTGAAATCGAAAGGATGCAGGCGCCGCAAAGAATTGTGAAAATAAATCAGCAATACCGGTTATGCCTGCAATATGAATATATTGGGGCAAGCGAACAGGGAAGAAAATTCTTGAATGACAATATCGACGAATATCAATTGAAACTGCCTATGGGTTACACCATTAAAAGTACCAATAGATTGTATTACTGGAATCAAAGCAACAACAAACAATATGCCCTGTTGGCGTTGATTTTTGTGATTATCTATTTCACGTGCAGCATCCTGTTCAACTCCTTAAAACAACCTTTCTCCATCCTTTCCGTCATTCCGATTTCGTATATCGGTATTTTCCTGACGTTTTTCCTGTTCAAACTCAATTTCGACCAGGGGGGCTTTGCCGCTTTTATATTGCTCTGCGCCCTTACGATCAATGCCAATATTTATGTGATCGATGAATACAATAATATTCGTGCGGCCAACCGCAAACGTTCTCCCATGAAAATCTATATCAAGGCATGGAACGCCAAGATAAGTCCCATCTTCCTGACTATCATATCAACCATCCTTGGTTTTATCCCGTTTATGATAGGCGATAACAGAGAAGCCTTCTGGTTTCCGCTGGCTGCCGGCACAATTGGCGGACTGATCGTATCGTTTGCCGGTATCTTTTGCTTTTTACCGCTCTTTATGGGGATGGGGAAGAGAAATTGAAAATTAATTCCGCTCCGAATGGACGAAAGTCTTAATAAAGCATAATACTATAAAAATATTTATAAAATATTGTGTCAATATTTTTATTAATATTACTTTTGCACCCTTTTGTTATTGCCCCGTTGGCGTAGATTGACAAATCTGTACCGACGGGGCAATACAACGCTCTGTCATAAATGATATCTATGGCATTATAAAAAATATCTGTTTGACAAGAGGGGATTTGTAATGTATCTTTGTAAAAAAAAGAGAAACAGTGCATTTAGGTTGTCTGTCTATCACGCATTTAAGAAATAATTTTAAAAAACAGTAAAACGTATGAATAAGAATAATATACAAAAATTGAGTTATATACCCCCCAGGGTGGAAGTCACCCGCGTGGTTTTAGAGTCCGTTATTGCAGCATCGCCGGTTCAAAAGGTTAATTTGAAAGACTGGGAATACGAGGATGAGGATGTTCCCGGTAATACTGCGGATATAAGATTGTATTTTTAATGTCATATGATCATGTTGGGGCGAACCTGTGCGTTTGCCCCGTATTTACCCACAAAAAAAAATATACACAAATGAAAAATAAAAACAAAAAAATGTCAATGGCTCATTATATGGTATATATGAGCGCTGTTATTTTGATGGTATGCGGTTTGACCTTCCTGCTTTCTTCATGCACGGAGGAAATCATAGACGGTAACCCAAATCCTGCTTCAGGACCGTTGGTTGCCGTGAATTTCAAGTTTGCAGGCGTGAACAAGAAAGGAAGCGAAGTATTGACCCGCAACGGAACAGCCTCTCCCGAGCTTATCGGAGTAGGTGTTTTAGCCTCCCCGTTCGTTCGGGAAGGAAGAACGGAAGCGCCTTTTGTAGCGCACGTGGTAGATGATATATATATGTACGCGAACTTGGAAGAGAACAGGGAAATCATGTTGCGTGCAGATACTGTTAATCTTAGCACCGGTACGAAGTTGCGTATCGTGGCTTATGAGGGCGGCACAACGTGGCGGGCTTCCGAAGATTATACGATTGACGGTAACTACGAACTTGCCGGTAATGTGTTGCGCGTCAATCCGGGTTTATACACATTTGTTGCGTATTCGTACAACTCCACCACAGAGTTACCCGCTCACAGTGAAATTATTTCGAATATTGATCCCGCGACTGATTTGTTATGGGGGATCTATCCTTCGGATAATAGTCTTTTCACGGTAAGTGCATCATCTTATAAAGAAGTACCTGTCACGATGTCACATGCTTTTTCGCAGGTGCAANTGAAAGTTACGGCTGAAGAGATACCNGGTAGTCCCAACATCAAACGATTGGATGATGTAAAGATATTGCCCGATTTTAGCGTTGACTTAGTAGTTAAAACAGGCGCCTTAATGCCGGGCGGCGCTACCCTGCAAAGTTTTTCGACTTGGCAGGATATGGGTACGTCATCTACAGTGACCAGCGAACTCCGCCAGGTGTACACACATGATATACTTGACAATACACTGGTATCGTTCGGTAGGATAGAAATCGACGGATATCCGCTCATTAAAGAAACGCAAGTTGCCCAATTCGACAAAAAATTGCAGCCCGGCGTTTCCTATACATTAAAGGTGAAATTCCAAAAAGGTCTGCAAGAGCTTATCGTAATACCGAATAAAGTATCTCTTTCACCTCAGGCTCATAATCCGGCAGCTACAAAACTTGCCGTGGAACCTTTAAAAGACGGTCAACTCGATCCAACAATGACATGGACACTCACCTCGGCCGCTTCATGGCTTAAACTTTCATTAGATCCCAACGGTTCCGACGCTTCGAAAAGCGTGACAGGAACAGGAAGTAAATACGTCTATTTAGTATTGGAAGAAAATCCCAGCTCACCAAGACTCACCGTAATCAATCACAACGGTTTAAACAAAGTTGAAGTGTATCAGGCAGCTTCGACTGTACCGATTATTACCGTAACGCCGGCTGTTATCAATTTATCTTATTTGGCACAAAGTCCTGCATTCGAAGCCATTACCGTAACCCCCTCTACAGGCGGTGTTATCACTCAGGCGTCGTGGACACTTCGTACAAGCAAGGACTGGCTATGGCTGACGCCTAACGCAGACGGTAAAACCGGCCTTGTTAATACGTTTACTACAGCGCTTAACGGCGCCGGCAAACAAACCATCTACTTAGTGGCGGGGAAAAACAGCACTTCGGCGCCGAGAATCGCCAATATTACGCTGAACGGTACAACAGATGTGAGAACAGAAGTTATACAGGGCTTTTTTAATGCCATCGGTCAGACGGGAACGGGTATAGAGCGAATCTATATAGAGGATAACAATTATAATCCTAAACTGATGTTGACAAAGAACAACGACAATCCGGGCGCATTCTTCCAGTTTGGAGGTATCAAGGGGTGGAAACAGCCTACCGGAACTACAAATGGTGTAAGTGCGACCTATAATCCTTCGCATACAAGCAGTGTATATAACAGCGCATGGATACCATCAGGTTACAAAAATGGGTATGTGGTGGAACACTCCGTAGCCAGTTTGCGCGCCGGAACGGGAGACCCCTGTCGCCTTGTAGGATTTACGCAAAAAGAGATTGCGGATGCGATTGACCCTGACAACCCCAAAGCTTTTGCGCCTGACAACCAGGCGTGGCGATTACCGGATAAAGGTCAGTTGGAGGGGTACACCGGTGTCAGCACCACCTTCCCCCGCTTTGGTTATGTAAATAGCGACAACGGTCTCTACTTGGACAAAGATGTGTACGGGTATTACTGGGGCAGTTGGCAAAGCGCCGGGAACGCCACCTACACCAATGCCGGTCTCTTTAGGTGGGGCAGCAACACCAGTAAAGTCATGTGGAGTTTTCCTCCGGCAAACCTCACGAACATTCGCTGTGTGACCCAATAGGTACGATAGAGGGCTTTCAACCCCAAATTGTACACAATCTAACCCAAAAGGCGCAAGTCTCCCGACTTGCGCCTTTTTTTTTACCCCTGTAAGGGGTAAATACTCCGTTCATAGGCATTTGTAATGCCTATGGTGTGAGTGTCGGCATTTGTAATGCCGTTGAATCCCTGCTCTCTCCGTTCTCCGTTTTTTATCAAAAAAAACACCAAAAAAACAAAAATATTTTATAAAATATATTATAAATAAAATTATTATTATTACCTTTGCCCCCATCTTAAAGAAATTTGTACATATTTAAAATTCAAGATTATGAAAAGGAAAATAAAAAAGAAAACAATGTATGTACCTCCCATGTTGGAAGGCACAATGGTCGAATTGGAAAAGGTCATTGCAGCATCGCCTGTAAAAAAGATTGACCTGATAGATTGGGAAGAGCAAGGACCGGACGACGATCCGTTGAATAATGCAGATGTGTGGTTGAATTTCTAACAGAGGCGAACCTGACTATTTGTCCGATAAATAATAATATTAAAAACTAATCGTATGGAAAAGAAACAAAAATTTATGCCGATGGTTTATTATGTGAGTATAATAGTCATCGTAATTGCACTGTTGTACCTGCTTGTCTTCCTGTTTTCTTCATGCACCAAGGAAGCAATGGGAAATCCCGATAATCCTCCTGCAGGTCAAAAGATAACTGTTCAATTCGCCTTACACCAATCTACCTACAATGGCAATGAATTGGTCGTCAAAAAAGAAACCTCCTCCAACTCCGCCGAAGGAGGGTTGTTATCCTCCCCCTTTAGGGGAGTCGGCGGGGGCCGGATAATTCCCCTGACACAAGATATATATATGTACGCGACCTTGGAAGAAGATCGGGATATCAAGTTGTGTACGGCCACTTCCAATCTTCAAACCGGAACGAAAATACGTATTGTGGCCTACACCAACGGCACTGCATACCACGCTCACGCCGACTATACGGTGAGTTATACAGGCGAACTTATCGACGATTTGTTGCAGGTTGTGCCGGGTAACTACAAGTTTGTGGCATACGCGTACAACAACACGACATTACCCACCCATGACAATACCACCATAGCCAATATTAATCCTGCCATTGATCTGTTGTGGGGATGTTTTCCTACAGACGGCAGTTTGTATACGGTGACAGCATCAACGTTTGAAGATGTTCCCATCACAATGTCGCATCTGTTTTCACGGGTAAAGCTTCTGGCAACGACCAAAGCCATTCCAGATAGCCTTCACATTATGGCGATTGATAATGTGTCGATACTTCCCGCCAAAATGGCCGATTTATTCATCAGTGACGGCACATTAACACAGGGCAACAATACCGTACAGGGCTTTTCAAACTGGACAGGTTTGGGTACATCAACAATGGTGTCGTGTGAAGCCCGAACTGTTTATACGCATCAGACAACCCCGACCGAATTATTGATCGGTTCCGTGACATTGGCAGGATATCCGGCTTTTACAAATAAGACAGCCGTCTTTGATAAACAATTATTGAGCGGCATTTCTTATACGCTTATGGTGCACTTCCGAAGGGATTTATTTATCGGCGAAACGGGATCGGCAGGCGAACGTATTTACATTGATACGAGCGAAGGCGACCCGAAACTGATGTTGACTCAAAACCCGGCCAACACAGGCACGATGTTCCAGTTCGGAGGTATCAGGGGATGGAATTATGGTTCGGGTACTGTCGGAAATGCCAACTATAACCCTACCACACTGTCGGGTGCGTGGAACAGTACTTGGCAGTATGCCAATAGCCAGGGCAATGTAGTGGCGCATACGTTAGCCAACCTGCGTGCCGGTAAAGGTGACCCTTGCCGCCTTGTCGGGTATACGCAGACCGAAGTGAAGCAGGCAATAGCTACCTCCAACCCGAACGCTTACGCACCCGACAACGGGTTATGGCGATTACCCACAGGAAATGAATTGCAGGCTTATGCTACCTACCATGATAAAATATCACAGCAATCGGGTGTTTGGGGTTATAAAGTAGGTAGCGATAAGGTGTTCCTTCCTGTCATTGGTTATATATACTACGATGGCACATTCAAAAATGGGGATGGATATTATTATAGCAGTCATCAACATATTACTACCCCGAGTGGAAACAATGCCAACTTCTTATGGTTGCGGGGCGATATGGACAATACGGTCTTCCTGAACGCCGGTCCGCAGGCGTATGGTATGAGTATTCGCTGTGTGCGGCAATAGATGCAACGGCATTACAAATGCCGACACTCACAACAACGGCATTACAAATGCCGATGAACGGAGCAGAAAAGGCTGCTAGCCTGACATCCAAGAGAGGTATAGATTTTATTTATTAGTTGATAAAAATTATCTGTTTGACAAACGGAATATTATGTATTATCTTTGTGGTAGAAATAAAGATAGGATATACATTATCAGCCTGTCAGATAGGATTAAAAAAATAGTAATAATAAATAAAATAAAAATGAAATGATTCAGTGGAGACTCAAAAGAGAAGATAGATTAAAGATTCGGTATATTAGAAATATGGGCGTTGGTTTGTTGTTGTTATTCGATCTTACCTACCTGATTTTTAACTATACAGAAGGAGTAGTCGCTTTTCATGAGAGTCACGACACGGACCAAACGATGTTTGTACAAATCATAGCCTCTCCATCCGCCCCTGCCATAACTCCCTCTAACGGGGAGGAACATCCCGCAATCAGTGGGATGGGAGAGGTTATTTTTTTAGATACGGGAAATTCAAAAGAGTCACCGGAACGAAAGGATTAGCTCCGTGAAAATTTAAAATATTTATAATTAAAACAATCTCCTTTTGGCACAAGTCTTCGGACTTGTGCTTTTTTTATTTTTAATATTTGTTATCTTTGTCGCACATTTAGCAAAGAAAATAATATAGTTATGAGAAATGTTATCAATTCTTTTTTACTCGGTTGGATCTGTTTGAGTGTTACATCGTGTGCCGTGCTGACAACATCGCAAGTGCAGATGGTTAATAAACTGACTGTTGCATCGGATACCGTTGTGGTAGCGCCTAAGGTTATCTTCGACGAATTAGCAACCGTCCGGTTGGAACGCGGCTTGTTTTATGCCGCTTCACTTACGTCGGCTACTGCTCGCGAAAAAGAGATTAACGCCCTGGCGACAGCCTCGATAGCCGACTTGCAATTGGTAAACCGGTCTGATGTATATGTCAGTGTGTTAAATAGTTATCTTCGTGCTTTGCGCAGTATAAGCAACGATGTACGATGGACGCAATATGGAACCGAATGGCGCGGATTGGGACGTAATATCGACTCCCTGATTTTGCGTTTGAACCAAACAGACCTGTTGGAAACGCAGATTACCGTCGGATGGGCTAAGTTATCAGGCCAGTATATCGGCTATTTGAGCGAGAGGTATATGCGTTCAAGTCAGGCCAAAACAGTCAAATCGTTTGTTATCGAAGGCGATACGCTTGTTGCCGCCTGTGTTGACGGACTGATTGAGATTCTCAAAACAGGAAATCTGATCGATCTGATAGAAAACGAGAGCGAAGGGCTCCGCAATAATTACAGCGCTTACCTCCACCGGTTGGAAATGTCGGGTGAGATGCCTGATATCGCGCTTGATCGCATGTATATTGACCTGACAAAACGGATTGAGAAGGCTAAATATACGCGATCGCGTTGTATCACAGCGTTACAGAGCCTCAAACGCGCCCATAAAAAATTAGTTACCGAATTGGCAAAACGTCAGCGGATTGATTTTCTCTATGATGAATTGCTGGAGTTAAACACACTTGCATTATATTTGCAAAGTCAAATGGATTAACCGGAAGCATAAATTTCACCGGACAAAAAATGATGGGTAAGCTAACAGAAAAATGATGGAAAAACAGGAACTAACATTAAAGGAACTTCAGGCGTCGATCAAAGCGATTGACGTACAGCGAAGTAATAAGGAGATTTCGGACGCCGAACGCGAAACGCTGGAACTGACTGCCATCGCATTGCGTGATGCCGAGCGCGTAGCTATCGCTACGATACAGAAACAGGTAATCAAAGATTTGGAGGAAAAGACGGCTGCACTCAATGCACAAGCCAAAGTGATCCGCGCCAAAGTCACCGCCATCAACAAGACGCCCAAGGCGCTCGACACGATCGAATCGGTCATTAAAAAGGCGGTAAAGATTGTGGCGGCAGTAGCGAAATGGTGAAATAATCAGTGCAATATACCAACAGCAACAGCAATCAATGGGATGAAATTATCAAATTATGAATAAGTCGAAAAATACAAAGATCGCAATTATCGGACTTGGGTACGTCGGGTTGCCTTTATCCATTGAGTTTGGGAAGAAATATAATGTCACAGGTTATGATACTAATGAAAATCGCGTAGCCGAATTGAATGAAGGCGTTGATTCAACGCAGGAAGCTGATCCGGAGGCGATGTTATATGCGATGAGTCTCCGGCAAACGACTGATGAAAGAGGCCTTACATTTACGTCGAATGAAGACGATCTGAAAGACTGCAATATCTACATCGTGACGGTTCCGACCCCTATCGACCAGCATAATTCGCCTGATTTAATGCATCTTATCCGTGCATCTGAGATGATTGGACGCGTGATAACGAGGGGCGATATTGTGATTTATGAGTCCACCACCTACCCGGGCTGTACCGAAGAAGATTGTATCCCTGTCATCAAGCGTATATCAGGGTTGACGTATAACGTGGATTTTTTTGCAGGATATAGCCCCGAACGGATCAGTCCGGGAGATAAAGTGCATACGTTGACCAACATACGGAAAGTAACATCCGGCTCAACGCCTGAAATAGCGGAACAGATTGACGCCCTCTATGCATCCGTTATTGAAGCCGGCACATTTAAAGCGCCCTCCATCAAAGTAGCTGAAGCTGCTAAAATCATTGAAAATGCGCAGCGCGATGTCAATATTTCCTTTGTCAACGAGTTGGCATTGATATTCGATCTGATGGGCATAGATACAAACGATGTGTTGGAAGCTGCCGGCACCAAATGGAATTTCCTCAAATATCAACCGGGGTTGGTTGGGGGGCATTGTATCAGTGTCGACCCGTATTATTTGGCAAGTAAGGCGGAGTCGTTGGGCTATACGCCACAGGTCATTTTGTCGGGACGCCATGTGAACAACAGCATTGCCCCGTTTATTGCCCGTAAAGTCATGCAATTGATGATTCAAAAAGGGCATTCAATTGAAGGAGCCGATGTGTTGATTTTGGGGGTTACCTTTAAGGAGAACTGCCCCGATATCAGAAATTCGAAAGTGGCGGATGTCTATAATGAGCTTTGTGCATGTGGGATCAATGTGGACGTCTACGATACCTGGGCAAATCCCATAGCCGTTAAGGAAGCGTTTGATATAACGTTGTTACCGGCCATCGATCCGGAGAAAAAGTATGCAGCCATCATACTTGCCGTTGCCCATCGTGAATTTTTTTCGTTGGATTTTGAAAAGTATCATCAACAGAACACCGTCATTTTCGATGTCAAAGCCGTATTAGACCGCCAATGGGTGGATGGGAGGCTATAAGAAGATAATGTGATTTAAAGATTTAAATATTTAATAATTTAACCGCCCTGCTCACTCCTCGTTTCCTAACGAGGAGGGAACGACGAAGTAAAATCAACCATTTTTTTGGAAGAATGAAAATAATGTATTATTTTTGCAGCGAATTTCGGGAAACAACCAATGTTTTCCTTTTTCTTGTATATGGAGTTGATAGCTCAGTTGGTTAGAGCATCGGATTGTGGTTCCGAGGGTCGTGGGTTCGAGTCCCATTCTTCTCCCCCCCAAAAAAATTAAGCGGCATTAGAAATGCCGCTTAATATGGAGTTCAACCTAAATATGATTTCAATAACTTACTGCGTGTGCCTTGTCTGAGCCTGCGAATGGCTTTTTCTTTGATTTGGCGTACGCGTTCGCGGGTAAGCCCGAACTTACCGCCAATCTCTTCCAATGTTACTTCCTGACAACCGATACCGAAAAACATCTTAATGATTTCACATTCCCTTTCGGTTAAAGTAGCAAGCGCCCTGTCGATTTCTTTGGACAATGACTCATTCATCAATGTCCCATCCGCTATCGGTGCGTCGTCGTTGATTAATACATCGAGCAAACTGTTGTCTTCGCCTTCAACGAACGGCGCATCCACAGAGATATGACGTCCGGACACTTTCAATGTGTCGGCAATCTTTTCTACGGGGATATCCAATTCTTCAGCTAACTCTTCGGGCGATGGGCGGCGTTCGTTTTCCTGCTCAAATCGCGAAAAAGCTTTGCCGATTTTATTCAGCGAGCCTACCTGATTCAAAGGCAACCGGACGATACGCGACTGCTCTGCCAACGCTTGCAGAATCGACTGGCGAATCCACCATACAGCATAAGAGATAAACTTAAACCCTCTTGTCTCGTCGAATTTTTCCGCCGCTTTGATCAGTCCCAAATTCCCTTCATTGATCAGGTCGGGCAAACTAAGTCCCTGATTTTGATACTGTTTTGCTACGGAAACAACGAAACGGAGATTGGCGCGTGTCAACTTTTCCAATGCTTTACGGTCGCCTTTCTTGATGGCTTGCGCCAATTCAACTTCTTCTTCAACCGTGATAAGATCTTCGCGTCCAATTTCCTGAAGATACTTGTCTAATGAAGCGCTTTCACGGTTGGTGATGGATTTTGTAATCTTTAATTGTCTCATTCAATAGAAAATTGAAATTTTGGGGTGCAAAGATAGTAATAATTTTTGAGATATGCTGCAACACATCTCAAAAATTTTATCAATCCACCAAGTCAATTGCATAACGCTGTATCTGGCCTGACCGGTAGAATCCTCTTATCAACAACCACTTATCTTCTGAAGTGCCTATTAATATCGGTTCTACTACCTTGGCAAAATCGTTTGGAGTGGAAACTTGCTCGTTATTCACCGACATGACAATAAATCCTCGCCTGATGCCGGCATCCTGAAATTTTCCTCCACGGGTAGTACTTGCNACTTCAATTCCGTAGGATATGCCCAATTCTTTTTTNCGGGCATCCGTCAGTTCGCGAAAATCAACGCCCAACAATTCTGTGATTGACTTATCAGTGCCTTTGGCTACNACATCGGTATTGCCTTGTACATTGCGAAGTTCGACNTTGAAACTCTTCGATACGCCATAACGGTCGACGTCTACTTTGATTTTATCTCCCGGACGGTATTTAATGATCTGTTCCTGTAACGCACTGGGTGATTTCACCTTCACACCATTCACAGCCGTAATCACATCACCGACTTCCATTCCGGCATCTTTAGCCGCACTGCGCTGCTGGAATTCAGTAATATATGCTCCTTCAAACACTTTTATTTTCTCATCTTTTATATCTTCGAGCGTTTTGGCGAGTTGTGGATCTACCATTAACACACCTAACAGGGCACGTTGCACGACACCAAACTCTTTCAGGTCGGCAACTACTTTTCCGGCAATATTGATGGGTACGGCAAACGAATAGCCGGCGAAATTGCCTGTTTCCGAAATTAAGGCTGTGTTTATACCTACCAATTCACCTTTGGTGTTGACCAAAGCGCCCCCGCTGTTTCCGGGGTTTACGGCTGCATCTGTCTGGATATACGATTCGATTTTATCACGATTTGTACTTCCCGGTATATCTGACCGTCCTTTAGCGCTGACAATACCTGCCGTAACAGTCGATTTTAGATTAAACGGATTGCCGACCGCCAGGACCCATTCGCCTACTTTCAGCGATTCAGAGTCTCCAAAAGGAAGTGTCTGCAAATCGTTGGCATCAATTTTCAATAAGGCAATGTCGGTGGTCGGGTCAGTACCAATGACTTTAGCCGTAAATGTCCGGTTATCATTCAACGATACTTCGATTTCTTCGGCTCTTTCAATGACGTGATTATTGGTGATGATATACCCGTCGGTCGAAATGATCACCCCCGAACCGAAACCTGTACGGGGTTGCGGCGTGCGGGGCTGCCCGTCTCTTTGTCCGAAAAAGTATT
>JGI24702J35022_10000145_pt1 | contig 36043 bp, 32 predicted proteins | sample TergutTh196P4_FD_35022 | JGI IMG/M metagenome (IMG submission 35022) | reverse complement strand
AGGCTTTTCGAAAATGGTAAAAAGGTTGCACCGGTGGTCGGTTTTGCTAGGGCAAGCGATGGGGGGGGGGTAGACAATGTTTATCGCAAAGACAGAGAGAAAAAACGTGACTATGTCTTTGTAACGCACGCAGCTGGACTACGACTCAATGATTTGTACGGCTACAGCAAACCTGTAGATAAAGTTCGAGAAAGGTTACAAGGACCGGAAGCTTATTATAACGATGTTGTTGATACATTTTTATCAATTTTGATGGATTCATGTATTCGGCCAGACATCAGTGCACCCAATACAATTTATCAGTTAGTATCCGGATTTAACTTTGTTGACTTTAACCACAACAATCTAAATACCAAAGTTAATATCGGCCAATATTATAAACATCATGTGGCTGATTTTTTAAAAGCTTTTGTTTTTTCGGAGGGCAATAAGGATTCTAGAGAAAACAAGGGTGGACGTCGTAGACGTTTTTTTCCGGATGAACAAGACCGACAAGAATATCGCGCAGTTGCTGCGCAAGAATTAGGATTATTGGTAGGTAAACTTTACAAAAACGGAATCAGTGAGGAGCACATAGACTATGGTTTAAAATTAACCGGATTTTATGATATTGCGAAAAGTGCCTTGCAACTAATGTGCTAGGTTGACTTGAGTAATTAACCCAAAAATTGTAAAATACTGACGACATTAAGCATCGAAGGGAGAATATGCGGCTACTTTTAAAACTGAGCGGTGAACAACTGGCTGGGAATCATTCGCGTGGCTTTGACATCGAACGGGCCAAATGGATCGCCGCGGAAGTCCACAAAGCCCAAGACGCCGGTGCGGAAATCATTATCACGGTCGGGGCGGGGAATTTTGTGCGTGGCAACTATTTTGCGGGCGAAAATATTCGACAAGTCACCGCCGACAACATGGGCATGTTGGCGATCGTCATCAATGCGCTGGCGCTAGGCGACGTCTTTAATTCGGCCGGGGTGCGGGCGGTGGTCCTGAGCACCATCCAGGCTGACCAAGTGGTCGATCAATACACCCATCGTCGGGCTCTGTCGCATCTGGCTAGGGGCGATGTGTTAATCGTTGGCGGCGGCACGGGTCGACCGTACGTGACCAGCGATTCGGCGGCAGTGTCGCTAGCGTTGGAGTTAGACTGCGATCTGGTGCTCAAAGCCACCAAGGTCGAGGGCGTCTTTGACGAAGATCCGGACAAAAATCCCGAAGCCAAAAAACTCAGCAAAATGTCGCTATCCGAAGCGGTTTCCAACCCGAACATTCGCGTTATGGACAAAGCGGCACTGGGGCTGGCGGCGGACTTTCACATGCCGGTCGTCGTGTTTGAGCTGTTAAAGGAAGACAACATCGCCAAAATCGCCGAGGGCAAGGCGATCGGCACGCGGATTGAATAAATCTGGTAGAATATTCGTATGGAGAAAATTGCGAGAATTATCAGCGAGACGGTCAAAAGTTTGTTCGGTTTTGACCAGACGGTTAGTTTGTCGCGACCCGAGGCGAAATTTGGCGATCTAGCGACCAACGTAGCGCTAATTTTGGCGAAAGATTTGAACAAAAATCCGCGCGAGATTGGTGAAAAAATTTCCACAGAGTTAAAGAAACAAGACATTTTTACCAGTGTTGAAGTCGCCGGGGCGGGTTTTATCAACCTGCGTCTCGCGGACGCTTATTTGGCGCGCGAGTTGGGCGAAATGCTGGCGACACCGGATTATGGTCGGTCGAACTTGTATCAGGACAAAGTTGTCGTCACCGAATATTCTGACCCTAATCCATTCAAAGTTTTGCATGTTGGCCATCTCTACACCAGCGTGGTCGGCGATGCGATTTCCAATCTAATCGAGGCGGCTGGCGGCACAGTCCACCGCGTCAATTTCGGCGGTGATGTCGGGCTACATGTCGCCAAAACGATGTGGGCTATGGAAAAGGAGTTCTCGCTCGGTTCTGCGGCGCCAGAAGATGCGTTATTGGTTCAGAAAATGTTATTTTCGCCAGATGCGGGGGATCTGTTACCTTTGGATCAAAGGATCGAATTCATGGCCCGATGTTATGTGGAGGGAACCCGTGCCTACGAGGACGATCCGGTGGCCCAAGCGGCGATTGTTGAAAATAATCAGAAAATCTATGCTCTGCATGAGGAGAACGAAATCGAATCACCGTTCGCGAAAATTTACTGGACTTGTCGAGAGTGGAGCTATGCTTACTTTGACGCTTTTTATGAGAAAATCGGTAGCCAATTCGAAAAATATTATCCCGAAAGTGCGGGCGCAAAAATCGGCCTAAAAACCGTTTTGGCACACCCTGAAGTGTACACGAAATCTAATGGTGCAATAATCTTTGACGGTGAAAAGTATGGTTTGCACACCCGGGTTTTCGTCAATAGCGAGGGATTACCAACTTATGAAACGAAAGACATCGGGACGAATCTGCTCAAATGGCAGGATTACCACTTTGATAGATCAATAATTATCACCGGTAATGACATTATTGATTACATGAAAGTTGTCCTCAAAAGTCTCGAACAATTCGAACCAACGGTGGCCCGGCGCACGTTGCACATTCCGCACGGACAGGTCAAACTAGCTGGCGCCGAAAAGATGAGTAGTCGAAAAGGCAATTTCCTCCGGGCAGTCGATGTACTCGATCTCGTAGCGGATGAATATAGGAAAGCTCAAGGGAGAGCTGACGACGCGACTACGCTCGGCGCGATCAAATATGCCTTCCTTAAAAATCGTCTCGGTGCTGATCTGATTTTTGAACCGCATGAATCGGTTAATATGACTGGGAATAGCGGATCGTACTTGCAATACTCACACGCTCGAGCGCGCTCGATTTTGCGCAAAGTCGACTTGGAAACAACGATTACCGCAACCGATTTTGACGAACACGAGCGTTCATTGATGGTCAAATTGACCGAATGGCCCGAAGTCTTCGCGGCGGCGGTCGATGAGCTAGCACCACATTTAATCTGTACTTATTTATACGAATTGGGGCAAACATTCAATCGATTCTACGAAAACTCGCGTGTCGAGGGCGACCCACGGGCCAAAATCCGTACACAATTAGTCGCGGCCTATGCAGAAATCCTCCGCAGCGAACTCAACGTTCTTGGGATTACTGCACCAGAGAAAATGTAATCGTTCTATGTTGTAAAAACTACATATAGCGTTTTAAAATTCGCGTGATATACTAGATGTAGTGTTTGGGCAGCACGACAAATAAATAAAAGAGTTTAAGGGGGTAATCATGGCTCAGCGGGGTAAGGTATTAAGTACGCAACGAACTAATGACAAGAAACTGCGGTTCGGTCACGTTTTTTCAAAACCGGACGTTGATCCGTACACGGAGATCAAATGGGAAAAACGCGATGTGGTGATGACCAATTGGCGCGATGGCAGTGTCACTTTCGAGCAAAAAGACGTCGAATTTCCGGACTTTTGGAGCATCAATGCCACGCAAATTGTCACGAGCAAATACTTTCGTGGACGCATGGATTCGCCAAAACGCGAAAATTCCCTTAAACAATTAATCGATCGTGTGGTTAATAAATATGTTGCCCAAGGAAAAAAAGATAATTATTTTGCTAGCGACCAAGACGCCACGATTTTTGCGCAAGAACTAAAATGGATGCTCCTGCATCAAGTATTTTCTTTCAATTCACCGGTTTGGTTTAATGTCGGCACCGATGCACCGCAACAAGTCAGCGCCTGTTTCATCCTCGGTGTCGAAGACAGTATGGAGGCGATCCTCAATTGGTATACGGAAGAAGGGCGGATTTTCAAGCGCGGTTCGGGTACAGGGGTGAATTTGTCGAGAATTCGCGGTAGCAAAGAAGGTCTCAGCACTGGTGGTCATGCGAGCGGCCCGGTGTCGTTCATGCGCGGTGCCGATGCTTCGGCGGGAACAATTCGACAGGGCGGTGCAACCCGGCAAGCCGCCAAAATGGTTATCCTCGACGTTGATCATCCTGATATCGAAGCGTTCATCAATGTCAAAGCCAAAGAGCAAAAGAAAATTCAAGTGCTGGCGGACGCTGGTTACGACATGCAAATGGGTAGCGAGGATATTACCTCGGTGCAATTTCAGAATGCTAATAACACCGTTCGCGTGTCCGACGAATTTATGCACGCGGTCGAGGCGGGCGCACCGTTCGCACTCAGGGCGCGTTTGACCGGTGAAGTTGTTGAAACGGTTGATGCGCGCGGATTGTGGCGCCAAATTGCTGATGCGGCTTGGGCTTGTGCTGATCCGGGTCTGCAATACGACGACACGATTAATGCTTGGCACACTATCCCGGCCGAGGGCAAAATCACCGCGAGCAATCCTTGTTCAGAATATATGTCGATCGATAATAGTTCATGCAATTTAGCATCGATTAATCTACTAAAATTCTTGACCGACGATAATAAATTCGATTATGAAAAGTTTGTCACGGCCGTTGAAATTATCTTTACGGCGATGGATCTGAGCATCACCTTTGGTGATTTTCCGACCGAATTAATTAGTGAAAATACGCGCAAGTTTCGACAATTGGGCCTCGGTTTTGCGAATCTCGGCGCGCTGCTAATGGCGATTGGTTTGCCGTACGATTCCCAGGAAGGACAGGATATTGCGGCGGCGATTACTTCGCTAATGTCGGCGGCGGCTTATCGTCGGAGCGCGGAACTGGCCGGTTCAGTCGGCGCGTTTTATGATTTTGCCAAAAATCGCGATGCTATGACGACGGTATTGCAACATCATGCGCAAGCTTCCTTGCAAAAGACTGATGAAATTGTCGATCAAGATTTACCGATCAATGCCGAAGACATCATTTTTGCGGCCAATCGCGAATGGGAAAATGCGCTCAAGCTTGGTGCAGAACATGGTTGGCGTAACTCCCAGGTCACATTGCTGGCGCCGACCGGCACGATTAGTTTTATGATGGATTGTGATACGAGCGGAATTGAGCCGGACTTTGCCTTGATTAAATTTAACAAAACCGCTGTTGGGAATTCAATCCAGCAAATCAATCGCACCGTCCCGAGAGCGCTGAAGACGTTAGGTTACGATTCTCAGCAAATCGAAAAAATCGAGGCTTTCGTCATGGATCATGGCAACGTCATTGGTGCGCCAGAGCTGAAAATCGAGGATTACGCCGTGTTCGATTGCGCGGTCGGCGAGCGTTCGATCGAACCGATGGGACATCTGCGAATGATGGCAGCGGTCCAACCTTTCTTATCCGGTGCGATCTCTAAAACCGTCAATATGCCAGAATCGGCGACCATCGAGGACGTCGAGGAAATCTACATGCAAGGTTGGAAGATGGGATTAAAAGCCATCGCGATTTACCGCGATAATTGTAAAGTTGGTCAACCGCTGTCGGATGCCAAGAAAAAGGACGACGCTAAAGTCGAAGAGAGTCCGATCGAGGAACGCCACGCGGTGCGACACAAATTACCGGATATTCGACCGGCCAGGACTTATAAATTCGAAGTAGCAGGAGCGGAGGGCTACTTGATCGCTGGTTCGTATCCGGATGACGGCGTAGGCGAAATTTTTGTCAACGTTAGCAAGCAAGGTTCGACTCTGGCGGGATTGATGGACGCTTTTTCAGTAGCGATTTCGATTGGTTTGCAATACGGGGTGCCGCTGGAAACTTATGTCAAAAAATATATCAACACTCGTTTTGATCCGGCCGGCATGACCAACGATCCGGACGTGCGTTTCGCCCAAAGTCCGGTCGACTATATTTTCCGACGCTTGGCGCTGGATTACTTACCATTCGATACCCGCGCTAGTTACGGCATTTACACGACCGAAGAACGCGTGCGAGCGATCGAAACTGGCGAATACACACCGGCACCGCTGGAATCTGACAAAAATTTGAGTGATAATTCTGGTAGTGACGAGGACGGCGCCGGAAAACTGGAAATGAAAGTCGATGACGCACCAGAAAAACTAGAAAAAGTCGGCGACCCGATCGAAGTCAAAGTCGGTTCATCAACGGCACATTCCACAGCTGAACTGGTGAACGTAGGCGAAAACGACGCTCCGATCTGTATGAACTGTGGCGTCAAAATGCGCCCAGCCGGGAGCTGCCACATCTGCGAACTTTGCGGCACGACCAGTGGCTGTAGCTAAAATGTTGAATCACGCTGTATCAATAATTACATGGTTAAGGCATAATTGACACTAACCAGCGATTTTGCTACACTACTAACACAGCACCTCGGTCTGGGTTCGTCCCCGCCGAGTGTTTTTTGATGTAAAAGTGATAGAATGGTTGCCGTGAAAACAATCATTTATATCGACGGGCAGAACTTTCTCTATAAGGCTGCGGAAGTATTGATAGCCAAAGGTCTTATCAGCGACAAGCAAGAGCTCTACGCACTCGACATCAAAAGCATCATATAATTGTCGCACAGCGTAAAATCTGTTATGATTAGTACTGTTATGAACGAAGCCGAAATGCCCGAGCAAGAAAAAGTGTCGTCTGCGTTTGGATTGTCCTTGCTAACGCGGGCAACTAGGAGTGCGATGAGGGAGTACGAGCGGCTTCAGAACCAGCTTGGTGAATTCGAACTCGCGACAGACGAAGATGCAGTAGCCTACGATACGTTGTTCAATGAGAAACTAGAAGCAACTTTTCCAGAAATTGCGGCTGGTATCATTACTGCGGATGAGCTTATAGCCAGTTTGGGCCAGCAGCTAAAACTTCGCGATACTTATGATACCGATAGGAAGACTACCGAATGGAACGAGGTGACTAAACAGCAATATAAAGACAAGCTAAATGAATATTATGGTCTAGATTACCCAGCGTTTAAACGAGTCTACAGAAAATTCATAAGTAAAGCTGTCCTGGACGACTCCATACTCAAAACTGCATTACAATTAACGCAGGCGAGCGAATTAGCGCGTCCGATTCTATTTGGCAAATTAGAAAAAACTATCATAGCCAAAAATACTACTAGTAAAGAACTAGATAAGATCTCGGAAACGACGCCAGTGATTTATAAAGCGGCGCAGTTAGAATCATATAGAAATGACCTAACAAAATCTGGTCATATCGCGATGGTACCGTCGTCACGCACAATTATTAACCAAATTGGCGAAAAGATGTTATCGGGTCGGCCAATGTTTCTCCACGGACCAACTGGTACAGGTAAAACGTCGTTGGCGCGCTATGCTGCCGAAGAATTTACTGGGCAGGAGGCGGAAATGATTTATTGTAGTCCACAGACTCGCGAAAGCCAAATCTGGGGTAAAACTGGCATTGAACCAACCGAATCAGGTGCATTCAGAACCGTTGAAATTGCTGGACCATTAACCAAAGCGATCCAGGAAGGCAAAGCGGTGATTTTTGATGAATTCACAGCGTTACCATCGGAACAGATGGTTTTTATCAAAGGACTTCTCAACGCTCGCCCGGGCGATACGATTAATATACCGGGCAACGGCAATGTGGTTATTCAACCTGGATTTCAAATCATCCTGACCGCTAATCTAAAGTCAGAGAAAAATCCCGAACGCCAAGAGCTACCACCAGAAATTGCTCGTGAGTTTGAGCAAAATAACCTGAAAATTGATTATACACCAGGGGAAGAAGCCTATGATATTGCGCTGAGTCGATTAATGAACGAGCATGGCCAAATCAAGATGTCCAAATATGATCTAACTGTAACGATACCGAAACTACTCGAAGCATTTACTGATATTCAAACTGCTTATATCGGAACTATGACTGATGAAGTTGCTCAGCTTACTGGCACGGTGGACGTTGGTAGCAATAAACCGTCGCTCCAATACTTGGTGTTTACCCAAGGAACGATCGCAAATATTTTGGAAGGCTGGCAACAGAAGCAATTATTGGGCGAAGACGCAAAGGGCGAAGACAAAAACCTATCATTTGTAGAGTATTTGGACGATCGATTACAAGTGGCATTGAATTTTGAAACATATCCATTATCTGATCGAGAATTAGCTGCAAAAATTCTAGCGATTAAAGGCTTACTCACAACCAAAACTGAACAAGAGTTGCATCTGTCGGACGGAGTCTTGAGTGGGTTGACTATTACAGACGAAAAAAATAAAGAAGAGAAGATTGCTGCTTCACGTATGACTGAAATATTTAACATTGGCCAAATTGCTGCGTTCGACCCGATGGGTGCGCGTGACAAAAAAGCGTCTGAGGATACCAAGGAGTTTGTGTCCGATACAGCTACTGGAACCGAATCACCAGAAGCAGCGACAACTATCGCGGAACTAGAATCCTGGTTAGAAACTATCAGTTGGCTAAACAAGGCTAATCTGCGACACGATTCGGTATCGCCGAGAGCAACTGATCATGCCGCGCTGGCTGCTAATCTTGATACAACGGAATTTGGCGAATATACCACCAATCCCGATATTGATAGCATCCCCCTATCCGAGCAATTCAAAAAACTTCAAGTTTTATCAAATGACGATATCAAACAAAAGATGGGGAAAACATCAGCCAAGGTTCACGAAATCATGGATTGGCTAAAAAATCAAAGATATCAATTACCAGATTTTCGTTTAGAACAATATATTATCGAGAAGATTAACACACTTGATCAAAATCTTGTCACGAAATTTGGACTCCAGGATGGAAATTGGTATCATTTTCCAGGTTCGGTGGTTTGCGCTTCGGACGGCTACTGGTTCGTGCCTTTCGCCCGGGGGGCCTGGTTCTGAGTTCGACCGGTACTGGGGCTGGTTGGGGGTCGGCGGGGATGCGGATGATCGTTGGCTCGTGTTTGAGACTTGATTTTTGTCATTGAAAATTTGTCATGGCGGTTGACTTTTTGACTTTGCTACGGAAAAAATATATGATGAATATCGCAGACAGTGAATATAAATGTAGCGGATAAATCCCATACATCACTGCTGTGAGACGGGAAAATCTAGAATGTGGTGCGATATTTTAATTCACAGCGTGGTTTTCTTTTCTTTATCAATAAAAGATCAAGTCTGCGCAACCGACTGGTGCATTATAGATGCCTAGGAAAAATGATAAAGTTCGCCACGATTCTACCAGGTAGCTTTGTGGATGATCAACCAGATGGTCGGATTGCGCGAGTTTGCGATTCGGACGGCAACTGGAACGTGCCTTACGCCCAGTGGAATGGTTCTGAGTTCAACCGGAACAGGAACTGGTTGAGGGACGACGGGAATGCGAATGATCGTTGGCTCGTGTTTGACACCTGATCTTTTATGATTTTATTGTGGTCTCGATTTTATTCTTCCAACCATAAAGCATTTTGCCAACTTCTTCTATGTCTGATGATAAGGCAACGAAAGATTTTTCATCGATTCCCTCTATTTCATATAGTGTATAGAGCATGAATTTCAGGCAATCATTTTTAGCAATTGCTGCGGTCAGGTATTTACGTCTCAGCTCCACATCAGAAAACTGCGCCATGGCTACCAATTCAACCAAGCCCGCAAAGCAATCATCGATTTTAACGCCCAGTGAATAGCGGTGAATTTTTGGGACATGACGTGAAAGAGTATGCCATTTCTTGTAACCTGCTAAAATCTTCATGGCGATACCAGACAATTTTGGTGTTGATGAAGGGTTTATAGTCATAATGAAGAACAGTATACCAGATCACACAACAGTTTTCTCGGTGGAAAACTTATTAAAGAGTTGGGAGAGTTTCCGACGCGGTAAAACAAATAAACCCGAAGTTGCGGATTTTGCGATGCATACTTTTTCGAGTTTGGCGGATTTGAGTGCCCAGTTATTGTCGGGCGCATATCGGCACGGCACATATCAGCGATTTATTATCCATGACCCAAAATATCGCATAATCCACAAGGCCACGGTTGGTGATCGTATCGTTCATCACGCGGTTTATGCTGCTCTCTACGACTACTTTGATCGCAAATTTATTTTTGACGTCTACTCATGTCGTGTTGGTAAAGGTTTACATCGCGCACTAAATCGTTATCGGGACTTCGCACGACGCGTATCAAACAAGAACCAACGGCAATGTTATACTCTAAAATGTGATATTCGAAAATGTTTTGATACGGTGGATCATCACGTTCTAAAACAGATTCTTGCTCGGCGGATTGCTGATCCAAAATTACTAGCAGTTTTGAATGAGATTATAGACAGTTTTCGGATCAATAGCCAACCGTGTGGTTTGCCGCTGGGTAATGTGACTTCGCAACTACTCATTAACATTTATTTAAATGAACTCGACCAGTTCATTAAACACAAATTGCGCGCCAAATATTACATTCGTTATGTTGATGATTTCGTAATTTTAGATGCAGATGCGGAAAAATTAGGTTGGTATCAAGAACGCATAACACTCTTTTTAGAATCACGGTTAATAATGAATCTACATCAGGATAAAATCTTTATTCAGACTATAAATGCGGGGACTGACTTCTTGGGTTGGGTAAATTATCTAGATTATCGCGTAATTCGTCCCAAGACTCGTCGACGTATTACTAAAAATCTCAGTCAAAATAATCTATCATCTATTGTCGGACTGTTAAATTTTGGTAATTCTTATAATTTGATCATACAATTGTTATATAATATTTAGCATCATGGGTACTCCAGATATTAGGCCAGACACAAAAGGTCATAGCGGCGTTGACGTTTTTGAAAATAACCGTGCACTGTTTGAAACAATTGCTGGTGGGAGTTTAACGGTCAAACCATCGCCCGATGGTCGTTTTGCGGTCAATATGAAAACAGGCGAGCTCTACATTGGCGACATGTTTTATGATAACCCAGATCTCTCATCGCCAGAGCGGGCCACTGTTTTTGGCACCATGCATGAAACATCTCATATCGAGGAAATGGTACGTTTACTTGGTAGGCAAGGAGGTCCAGCGCAGTTCGAGCAATATCTAGAACGATTTGGCCGCGATCGAGCATTTGCTAGTCTCGATAATTGCGTGGCGGATATCCGTGAGAATCGTAACGTCATTACCAAAACCAACGAAAGTTTTGCCAATGTACGTGATGAGATATATGAGAAATCCCTGTTTCCAACTAATGATTTAATGACATCATTGAATGGAAAACATGTGCCGCGTCACATCCAATTTGCTGAATGTTTGCTGCGTGAAAACCAGTTGCCTGATCAACCGTGCAATGTTGATTCAGAAGTTCGTGCGGCTGTAGATGAGATTTTTGCTATGAACAACAAGGCTGGTAAACCGTTCATGCAAATCATGACCAATCCCAATTTGTCCATAGAAGAACGGTGGCAATTACAGGATTACTACCTAGTTCCACTAATGGAAAAATTAAAGGAACAAGATCTAGAAGACGAGAGAAACAAGCAACAAGACCAACAATCTGACACTAGCCAGAGTGGTGAAGATTCCGATGGTCAAGATTCGTTCTCGCTTGATCCGAACGAGGTATTCAAGGAATTTTACGATGAACTCGACCAAAAAGTCGGCAGCCCGCTCCAGCCTGAGGACTTGGAACAAATACTTAACGAGTATCGCGAAACGCACGGCGAACCAATCGATCCACTGGAAAACGCCGATCAAAACTATGCGGACAAATTAGGCGTCGATAAAAACGATTTACAAAAATATCGTGATTTAGCCAAAACAGTTAACGAACTCAAAAATCTCAAAACTAACAAAAAAATTGTCGATGAACTAGAAGAATTGATCCATCGAATTATCGCAAATCGTAAAAAACCGAAACCACATCCCAAATATCCTCAGGAAGAGGGTGATTATTTGGTCGATCCGGCTGATTTAATTGCGTCGGTCTATACCGGAAACATGACGCCAAAAGTTTGGGAAGATACTGAAATGCGCGAAAAACTTGACAAAAGGGCTGGCGAGATTGAGCTGACGCTAGTTTGTGACGGATCTGATTCGATGAGTTGGGGTGGCGGTGTGAAACGCCAGGAACAATTGGTCGCGGCGGTGTTATTGATGGAAACTCTAAAACGTTTCCAAAACATCATCAACGACGCATGCACCGATATCTATAAACAACTTGATATTAGTTCGGAAATTTATCGATTCGGAGACACGAATGCTGGTACACCAATTAAATCAATGTCGCGAGAACTAACCGAAAAAGAACGAATCGATGCGATGGTTGCAATTAGTAAAACTACAGGTACTACGAACGACTATGATTCCCTATCGGCAATACATAATAATTTGACCGATGAAACACGCGAAAAAATTAAAACGGGCGAATTAAAAAAGATCGTTATCGTCATGACCGACGGCGAAAGTAACAATGCGTCCACGGTTCAAGAAAATTTGGAAAAACTCCGTACAGATGGTGTTATCGTAGTTGGTGTTGGCATCACAGAGGAGGGGAAATCTGTTTTAACCACCTACGCACCCGATGCCCAGGTGGCAAAACAAGCAACCGACTTACCATTAGTGTTGGCGGATTTATTACAGGAACACCTAAATGCAGTATAACACTAGTATCGATTAGCTATAAACTCGCCACACTTTTGTTAAGTATCACGACAAATATCACGACACGAAATTGCCAGCGAGGTGGCACAATCTAATACGTTCTATTGCAATCATGTGTTGACTTTTGCAAAAGATTGGAATACAATGTATTTATGATCAAACGCGAATTTTACCTACAACAACTCCGGAAGGCCAAAGACACCGATCTCATCAAGGTCATCACCGGCATTCGCCGCTCGGGCAAATCAACATTGCTGCAACTATTTCAGGACGAATTACTTGCCAATCAAAACGTTAACGAAAATCAAATAATCTCGATAAATTTTGAAGATCCGGCCAATACCATATCACTTGATTGGCGTGAGATTTATAACAAAATTGATGCTCAACTATCTAAACACGATAAGACTTACGTTTTTTTGGATGAGATCCAAAATATACCTGAGTTTGAAAAACTAGCCGATGGATTATTTGTCAATAAAAATGTCGATCTCTACATCACTGGTTCAAACGCTTACTTTTTATCATCAGAACTGGCGACGTTGCTCTCGGGACGATATATCGAAATTCAAATGTTGCCGCTATCATTCGCGGAGTATTTATCGACTTTTGCAGACGCGACCGACCAACAAAGATGTTTTAGCGACTTCATGACCTACGGCGGTTTTCCGTATGTTAGCAAATTACAGCATGATGAACCAAGTATGATCGATGATTATCTCCTCGGTATTTATAATAGCGTAATATTAAAGGACGTTGTCAGTCGTAAAAACATTGGTGATCCTGGGCGGGTGACTGATATTACTAAATTCGTCTTTGATAACATTGGTAATACGACAACTTATAAAAAAATTGCTGATACGATGAAAGCCAACAATCGCGCGATCGATAATCGAACAGTCGAAACATATATTAACGCCTTAGTTGATAGTTTTATTCTTTATCCCATCGAGAACTACGATATCAAAGGTAAAAAGTTGCTAAGAACTCAAAAGAAATATTATATCGTCGATGTCGGTCTACGGCGTGCGCTATTAAAGCGTGATGTGTCGCAGGACATTGGGCGAATTTTGGAGAATGTTGTATTTTTGGAATTAAAAAAGCGCGGGTTAGCGATTTTTGTTGGTAAAAGTGGCAGCGGTGAAGTGGATTTTATGACACGTAATTTTGATGGTAATGTGACGTATTACCAAGTGGCGTATACTGCGCGTGGCGAAGAAACTCTGGGGCGTGAACTAGCATCTTTGATGCAAATCAAGGATCACAACCCAAAATACTTATTAACCATGGATATCGAACCGACACAAGATTACAATGGTGTCAAAAAAGTTAACGTGGTCGATTTCCTCTTGGAAGGAGGCGTATGACAAAAGCAAGTTTACTCTGGATCGATCTCGAGATGACGGGGTTGGAGCCTGTTAAGGATCGGATTATTGAGGTAGCTGCGATTGCGACCGATTGGAAATTGAACGAGGTCGCACGCTATCAGGCGGCGGTCAAAGTCAACCCGAAATTCGCACAACGTCGGATGGTCGGCGAATTTTGGAACGAAAACTCGGCGGTGCGTGAGGCGCTGCTTGAACAAAATTTGCGCGATGGACGGCCAGGGCGGATGGTTGAAAATGAATTGCTGGATTTCCTGAAAGAAAATTTCGACAAAAAACAACCGATTTATCTAGCGGGGAATTCGGTCTGGAACGATCGGCGTTTCATCGAGCGCGAGTGGCCGCGGCTCGACGCTAAATTGCATTATCGGTTGCTCGATGTGACGGCCTGGAAAATCGTTTTTGAAAATCATTTTCGCACCAAAATTAACAAACCCGAAGTTCACCGCGCGCTCGATGATGTCGAAGGATCGATCGCGGAATTAAAAACCTACCTAGGCAGAATTAAATAATGCAAAGTCATAAAGAAGTCGAGAAGTATATTCTATCGATGCCTGGTGCGCGGCTAGATTATCCGTTCGATGCGACAGTCGCGGTGTATAAGGCAGCCAACGACAAGATGTTTGCGCTCATTGCCGAAGGGTCAAAACCCTTGAGGATCAGTCTAAAATGCGATCCGAACTTGGCGATAACACTCCGCGAAAAATATGAATCGGTACAACCCGGTTATCACTTGAATAAAAAACATTGGAATACAATTTTGCTAACCGGACAACTCAGCGACGACGAAGTTCGCGATTTGATTCGACACAGTTTTGAATTAGTTAACAAATAAACTTCTAGGTCGGCAGACGATCGGCTAATTCTTGGAAATCGGTATAAGCTTGAGAGAGCACCGCTTTCTCAGCATCAGTTTTTGCCGAACCATAGAGAATTTCCAATTGACTACAAACGGCGAGCAGTTGATCGCGCAGCGCCGCCACATAAGCGTCGTCCAAATTGCCGCGCGCCCTAGCTTCGTCCAGCTCAGCAATCACTGGCGACAAACAATCAGTCTCGGACGGTTGGCAATCTGTGACAGAGGTGATCTCGGGCCAAGTGTAAATTTTTTCCAGCTCGCTCCGTCGCGACGCAACAATCACGTTAGTTTCGGCGACAACTTTGGTCGTCACCGTGTTACGCAGAGGATTTGATTGACCATATTTAAGGATGGTTTGCAAATTGTCCAAGCGAACAGCCAAAGTCTGGAAATCACCAGCCGTTCCTTGACGAGCACTACTCGCGATGATGGCGATAACAACCACTAAAACGAGGACGATAGCCGCACCGATAGCCACCACCAACATCTTGCCCGACAAAAAACGCGTCTTGACCGGCTGGGCCGCAATGGAATCAAGATAAGCCCGAGGATCAACTGGCGAATTGTTCGGATTCATATCGACAATTTTACCACAAGCGTAGAGTATTAAACAAATTTACTGCCCATGTCCATGGTTATATAATAAAGTCTTGATTTTATCAAATACTGATGCTACAATACGAAGCATAAGATTTGAGGAATGATTGTATGCCAGAATTATTAACTAGTCAGATTGTCGAGGATTCGAATACTGAACCCTCTGATCCTCTCTCTCTCTCTCTCTCTCTCTCTCGTAGACTTGAATAAAACTGTTGATGAAAAAACTAAAAATGCATTAGAACGCAAGAAGAGACAATTTGTCGAGAAAAACATACCACCAATCGGTGTTTATGTAGTAACAGAGCTTATTAACGAAATCAGCAGGCTTGTCAACCGTTCTCCTGGCCAAGGTATGGTGCCTGAAAAGATCAAGGATAGTAATTATCGTGAAAAGTATGACTTGTCAATTAATGTGCACAACAATGGGATGATGGACAACTTTGACTTGTCCGACATCGGCGCCTTGAAGCACATTAAACTAGCAGACAAGGTGGGTCCATACATTAATATTGGTATTGACGAACAATCAATCGGCACCGATATTCTAAATCAAGTCTTGGATTTGGGAGAAAAATATGGCACTTCCTCGGACGGCGATCCAAAAGTTGTTATTATTGATTATTCGTCTCCGAACATCGCTAAGAAAATGACTGTGGCACATCTCCGCTCCACAATCATTGGCCAAAGTCTTATGAACCTGCAAGAAGCTGTTGGTAATATCTCGTTTGGCATCAATCACATAGGTGACTGGGGCTCGCAATTTGGCGGTATATTTTATATGTATTTCAAGCATATGGAGGAGAATGCGCCCTTATTTCAGCAAATGATTGCTGAAAATCCTGCCAACACTCTCTTGGAAATTTATCGGGAATATAACAAGGAAAGTAAAGATAATCCAGAAATGGTCGAGACTGCCAGAACGTTATGGCGCAAAATGGAAGAAGGAGATACGGAACTGACTGCACTCTGGCAGCAATTTAGAGAATGGAGCTTAGAGGAATTCGCGGGTACCTATGGCAGACTTGGTATAGAATTCGATGCCATTCAAGGCGAAAGTTTCTACGAAGATAAAATGACAGATGTTTTGCAAGAAGCGATTAAGCAAGGTGTTCTAAAGTATGATGAAGATGATTCGATAATATTGCCGTCGCAGACCCTCATTGACGGTAAAGGCAATATGAATGACAAAATCATGCTTGGCAAGGACAATCTTCCGAAAGGAGAGATTCTACAAAAGCCAAACGGCGGGAGCGTATATTTAACGCGTGATCTGGCAGCGATTCGCTATCGGGCTTGCGAATTGGGTGCCGATGAAGTTTATTACGTAATTGGTAAAGAACAGGGTGATCATTGTATAAAGTTATTCAACATGGCTAAACAGCTTGGCTACTTTGCCTTGAGTGATGTTAGACACATATCATTCGGTCACCTTAATGTCGATGGTAGAAAAATGAAAAGTCGAGAAGGACAGGTCGTGATGCTAGATGATCTGATGGATTCGGCAATAGATTCTGCACGTCGAGGTATACAAGAACGGAGAGCTGATATCGGTGCGGCATGGACAGAGAGCGATGAAGCGCGTGCGAAAGCTATTGGTATTAGCGCTCTTATATTCGATGACTTAAGGCAATCTTACGAGAAAGACATGGAATTTAATTTTAACATTGCTGAAAAAATTGTTGATAGCGGATCTGTAAAGATTCAATATACACATGCTAGGTTGCGAAAATTGATTGAGGAGAATGACGATAGTTTTATTGATAGATTAGTGAGTCTTCCAGCAGAAATCTCGCCGCAAGAAAAAAACATTCTGACGGAAGTGATGTGGTTTCCGGTAGTGGTTAAAGAAGCTGCGGACAAAGCTAGTCCGCATAAGGTTGCTGCGTACCTAACAGAGCTTGCCAGGGTCGTTAATTCCTTCTATGAGAGCAGCCTAGTGTCTCGCGCAACAGATGAAAATACCAAAGTGTTCCGTATCAACCTCGTAAAAGCTGCCAAGCAAGTTATGGAGAATGCGGCACGACTGCTACATATAGAACTACCAGGAGAAATATAAGATGTCTACCAACCAAGAAAAGAATTTAGGGCACGCCAGGGAGCTGATGGGTATCATGGTTTCCAACAGTCAACGCCCCGGGGGAGGCAACCTTGATTTTATTAATGCAGTGGATGACTATTTACAAAGTTTTAATTGCCAAATGATAAGAATTCCCGATCCGGATGCGAGTAACAAGTCACTTTTGGTTGCTAATTTTGGCGATCCAGACGGCAGACAGGTTTTAGCGGCACTAAACCATTCAGACGTTGTCGGAGTGAATATTGACGAATGGCAGACAAACCCATGGGAGTTGTGCGAGCAGGGCAATACCTGGTTAGGCAGAGGTGTTTGCGACACACACGGCAGCGGTGTAGCGATGCTCTTAGCTGCTAATTCAATCAGTGGAGAGCTTGAGAAGACAAATAAAAGGATAAGCATTATTTTTACATACGATGAAGAGGCGGCCGAGCAAGACTTATCATATCGTGGCGCTAAATTAGCTATTGGCCAGCTAGGGGCCGTAAGCGTTATCGAATCTGGCATATTTGTAGTCGGTGAACCTACGGAAAAGAACGGCAAAATACGTGCGATGGTTGCGCAAAAGGGTCGTTGGTTAGCTAATTATCGCATAGAGGTTGATCATCCTGGCCACGTCTCTGATAATGTGCAAAATGCGCTAGCGGTCGCAATGGGTGTTGGTAGTAACATTAATCAATACGCCAGAAACCTAAAACTGGGTAGCTCAAGTGACGAAGAAGCTAGGATTTTTGATCCACCTCACTCAACGATCCAAATTTCGGCTGGCGTTGTGAAAACAGACAACTATTCCTCAACGCCAAAAAGCGCTAGTTTTTCAGTAGATATGAGGACGCTGCCAATACCTGGGGTGCATGAACAAAGGATTAGAGAGGTGGCAGATTTAATCCTCAACGGATATCAACTTGAAGAAGGAGAGTGCGTGACATTGGAAGTTCTCAGCGATGAGGGCGGGTCAATGACTAGTCTTGATTCAAAAATTGCTAAGATCTCCGAAAAAGCGACCGGCCAGCCTGTAGCTGGATTCAATGGCGGTGATGAGGGATTTATCCTACGTAATGCTGGCCTCGAGGGTGTCACCATGGGACCAGGGGAATTATCAATGGCACATAAACCCAATGAAGAAATATCAATCCAGTCTGTCCTGGGAGCTGTCCAAATGTATAAATTCTTATTTGAGAAGGTGATGGAAAATGGCTAGGCAAAGCTTTCCCGGGAATGCTGAGCAGAGTGACAAGGTAATTATGAGGTTTACGCCTCAAACGTTTGAGGAGAGACTTCATAATACTTTGGCAACGCTATCAGAGAATGTTATGCAAGAAACTTGGCAAGGAGTATTGTCGTCGCCACTTGTCGAACACAGTCAGGAAATAGACAAATTGGTTGAAAGAATATCAAACGCTGAGATTGGTCGAGTGGCTATTGAATCTGCTCATATTTATCTAGACGAGACTTTCGAAAGTGAGTTAGTAGTAGAGGAGCTAAAAAAAGAGATTTTACTTGCGCAGGAGCTTAGATCCAGGCTGGGTCGAGCCGGAATCATGGCGACAGACGTACTTTTTATAGATGATTATCACTCAGAATCAGAGGCTGACTTATCCAAAATACATAGTCTAATACATTCAATTAATGGATTAGGCTATAATCCAGAACATATCGTATTAGAAAAAGAGATGTTTCCTCTAGCCCAAGAAATCTGCGAAAATCTCGTATCAAGAGGTCTGACTGTAGAAGTAGCCACCGGTGATGAGAAAACAATCCTGCTTGCAAGACATAACGTGGAACTGTTTACATTCGATAAAGATGATCAAACAGGTCAGGCAAGCTGTGCCTTATTGGATGCCGCTTTATCATTGGTGAAATTGCAATTTATTGGAGACGGCATTGTCAATATCTTACCACGCTATTCTCAAAATGGCATGAGCTACAGAGGCCAACAGCGTAGCATGAGGGATATTCTCAAGGAATTTCTAAATATCAGAGTGGTTCCATTATTTAATCTATTTTCGAAGGGTGATATTAACTATGACCATAGGCAGGGCGCCAGTCATACGCTCAGAAAACCAATTAACAAACAACTCGAAAATGAGGAGGGCCGTGTTGCAGAATAAAACCATAGGCCTGGTTTCGGGCATCGGACCGCTGGCGGGATTTGACGTCTTGAAGAAAATCTACGACTATGCGGCGGAAAAATATGGTGCACACCAGGACGAAGAATATCCCGATGTCATCATGTTTAACCATGGTATCGGTGTGGATGCGCTGGCGAATGATAGTCCGGCTTTCCATGACGGTGTTGTTGAAATGGTGAAACAGCTCGAAACTTGGGGTGCAAATATTATCGGTATCGCCTGTAATACCGCTCACATTTACTATAACGATCTAAAACCACAGCGCGACACGCAGGTGATTAACTTGATTGACGAAGTCGCCAAAGTGGCTAAGAAGGCAGCGCCAAATGCGACTTTTGGTTTGCTGTCATCGCGCGGCACTCGGGACCAAAAACTTTATCATAATTATTTGGATCGACATGGGGTGGCCTTTACCGAAGCCAACGATCAACAACAAAAACTGCTAGACAAAACTATTGATCTAGTGATGGCACATCGGGAAAAGCAAGCGGCTCGATTTCTTCATCAAGTGATTTATGAAATGGCTAAGACTGGTGTCAGTCGATTCATTTTGGGTTGCACCGAATTGCCGATTGCTTTTGATAGCATCAGCAAAAATAGTCGTTCAAAATATGAGAATAACCTAATTGATGCTAATCGAATCCTGGCGAGTTGTTTGGTTGATAGATATATGGAGGGAGGACTGATACATGAAAAGACTAACTGATAATCTTAGTACTTTATCGGCGGAAAAAGGGCAATTTAATGAAGCGGAAATAGCGGTGTTTGAAACAGTTGAAACAGATTACCACGCAATCCAACAGGCAATGAAAAGTAATGCCAAAGGTGCTAAACACTCTCGTAAGCAACTCGATGATATTGCCTGTCAAGAACGCATTATGTCTAGGGCCAGTGAATATGTCAATACATACAGGGCAGATCCAACTGGAATGAAACACAAGTACGAAGAAAGAGGCTTTTTGGTCGAACATTTTGGCGACATTATGAAAATCATTTTGGCGGACAAGAAACGAGCTGAACAGCGGGCGGGCGCAGTTGCCAGCATAGCTATTACTGCTGAATTGGGAGATGACGTCAGCAGTTTCGCACTCGAAGAATTGCATGTAGCGCAATCTGCCGTGGCGGCTGCAGATTATATCGTTAAACTCTGCTATGTTTACTGGGATATATAAAATTATTGGATCATAGATAAAATAAAAACACTAGAGCTTGCTAACGATAGCTTGATCGTTACTCCTCGTTCGAAAACAACATGAAGTTCTTTTTTCTCTCACCTCGTAGTAAAATAGAGCTATGCAAGACGCAAAGGAAGAGGTGCGGGCGCGGCTGGCCATCGAGGACGTGATTGGCGAATATGTTCAGCTCAAACGTTCTGGTCGCTATTGGCGTGGGCTGTCGCCGTTCACCAATGAGAAAACTCCGTCATTTTTCGTCACGCCCGAGCGGGATATTTGGCATGATTTTTCCTCTAACAAGGGCGGTGATGTCTTTAGTTTCGTCATGGAGGTTGAAGGTTTAGATTTTCGCGGTGCCTTGGAACTCTTGGCCCGAAAAGCCGGTGTGGATCTCGGTCAATACGACGAACGAGCGCCGCGCGATCTCGCTAAACGCAAAGAGCGAATTATCACAATGAACAATCTGGCGATGAATTATTTCCAACGCGAAATGGTCAAGTCAAAGGAAGCCTCAAATTACATATCGAACGGGCGAAAACTATCGCGCGAAACCGTCATGGAGTGGGGAATTGGTTATGCGCCAGGAGATAGCGATCTGGGACGACCTTCTTCTTCATCCCGTAATGCGTCAAGCGATCCGCGCGGCGCGACATCCCCATCTATGGGGGACCCTGTCGCTCCGGCGGCTCCATTGACGCATTTTCGTGGAGAGGATTCAGAAGAAGGTCGTCCCAGATCGCGTGTCAACCTTAAACAACTTTTATTAAAAAGAGGTTTTAGCGAACCAGAAATCCGCGCGGCTGGTTTGATCGGCGGTCGCGGTGGCGAGATGTTTCGTTCAAGGATGATGATTCCGTTGCGTGATGGTCAGGGTCAAATTGTTGGTTTTACCGGGCGAATTATCGGAGATGGCGAGCCAAAATATTTGAATACGCCAGCGACGATTTTGTATGACAAAAGCCGCCAAGTTTTCGGATTAAACTTTGCCAAAAACGCCATTCGCCAGGAAGATTTTACAGTTTTAGTCGAAGGAAATTTGGACGTGATTAGTTCGCACCAGGCCGGGGTAAAAAATGTGGTGGCTTGTGCGGGGACGGCCTTGACCCGCGATCATTTAAAAAGTTTATCACGCCTGAGCCACAATGTCCGACTATGTTTCGACGGTGATCGCGCAGGGTTAGCGGCAACCGAACGAGCGATTGCTCTGGCCGAACCATTGGAATTAAAACTTTCGGTGATTTCGTTTAATGAAGCGAAGGATCCCGATGAGCTCATTCAAAAAAATATCGACAGATGGCGTGCCGCGATCAAACAACATGTACCAGCTGTCGAGTGGGTGATTAATCAATACGCCGCGCGCGAAGATTTAACCACGGCGGATGGTAAAAAAACCTTGACTAGCCAGGCATTAAAACTAATTCGCAATCTCCGCGACGCAGTCGAAATCGAATTTTATCTAAAACAGTTGAGCGAACTAACGGGCGCCAGTTTGCACGTCCTTGAACAAAAAATGTATTCGTTTGTTACAGATAAAAAACCACGAAAAATTATGCGCGAAATCAAAACACCACGTCGCGAATATTCACGTCGTGATGAACAATATTTCCTGAATCAAATTTTTGCAATCGCGCTCAAAACCCAGCGTTTGCGAACCATCCTAAATAATCTGCGTGACGAGTACTTGACCGAAACTTTTGCGAAGTTGAAATATTATCTATTGGGTGAAAAAATCGAAATTTCCGGCGAAATGGCGGACAAAATGGCTGAACTAGAAATCATCGCATCACAGGAACTGGGCGGCGACACGGACGAGCGAATCTTGTTGCTCGCGAACATGGTTGAGTTGGAAAAACTAAAACTCCGCAGCAAATTTGAAAGTCTCAGCGCCGAGCTGGCGGTAGCTTTGGATGGTGAAAATAGCGAGCGCGTCGAAATCCTTAACGGCGCAGTCAACGGCCTCAAACGCGATCTCAACCTGCTCGAAAAAACTTCCTCGCGCGATGATTTTGGTGGTTTATTCATAGTCTGGGACGGCCGCAAAACTGATCACGAATAATGTAAAGCACTTAAAAAATGTAAAGCATTTGACAAATGTAAAGCGATTTGCTAGACTCTTACTATACAATAACGAAAGGACTAGCACATGACATACACGGCCACAGTTTCGAGTAAAGGACAATTAACACTCCCGGTGAAAATTCGGGAATTATTTAGGCTACATTCCGGACGACAGGTCTTGGTCAGTGCCAAGGCCAACTCAATCACTATTACACCGGTGAAATCCCATGATGAACTGGTTGCAGAATGGACAAAACAAGTCAAAGAAAAGAGGATAGCGCCGCTCACTGACGCCAGCGCCTTTTACAGTACCAGGAAACCGAGGGTATGATGAACCGAGAATCACTAGACACGAACGTGCTGCTACGTTTTACTTTGAATGATCTCCCTGCGCAATATCAACGAGCTACGGAATTGATATTCGGTTCAGCCGGCAAGAAATTTCTAGTTCAGGACACCGCCTTTATTGAATACGTGCACGCCTTGTCCGCTCATTACCATAAAACACGTCCACAAATTACCGAAATGGTAACATATTTGGTGCAATTGCGGGAAATTGTCTGCAACGAAGAGGCGATTTTGACTACCTGTGCGGTTTACATCGATCATCCAGCGCTGTCATTCGAAGATTGCTATTTGTCAACGATGGCTCAGTTGAGCGAGGCCGTGCCGCTATACACTTTCGATAAAAAACTAGCTGCCCAACATCAATCGGTCAAGCTGTTATAAGGAGTAAGTTATGAGTAAAAACATCTTGGTCATTAATAGCGGCAGCTCGTCGATCAAATTTCAACTGTTCGATATCACTTCAAAAGAAGTAATTATCAAAGGCATCGCCGAAGAAATCGGTTCACCGATCGCGCGAATCACAATCAAATATGATGGCCAATCGACCACTGAAAAAATTCCGGGCGCGGATTTTGAAACCGCCATGCGACGGATTTTTGATGAATTAGACGAGCGGGGTTTGAAAAGTACTATCAAGGCTGTCGGTCATCGCGTGGTCAACGGCGGCGAGAAAATCAAGGATTCGGTCATCATCGACGATCAAGTGATGGCGGCGATTGAGGCAGCAACCGTCTATGCGCCGCTGCACAATCCCGCCCAGATCGCTGGCATTCGAGCGATAACTAAAATCATGCCCAATTTGCCGCAAGTGGCGGTTTTTGATACGGCTTTTCATCAAACCATGCCACCGCGGGCTTATCGTTACACTGTGCCGACGGAGTGGTACGAAAAGTACGGTGTGCGACGTTATGGCGCGCACGGTACAAGTTATCGGTTTGTGGCGCGAGCGGCGGCGAAAATGCTCGGGATCCCATTAAAGAAATCTGCTTTCATTATTGCGCATCTCGGTAACGGCATCAGCGTTGCGGCTGTCCTTAATGGCCAAAGCGTCGATACGTCAATGGGTTTCACGCCACTCGAGGGCGTAGTCATGGGCACCCGTTCCGGCAGCGTCGATCCGGCGATCGTGCCGTTCATGATGAAAAAGTTAGATAAATCAGCCGACGAAATCCTGTCGATCTTGAATAAGGAAAGTGGCTTGCTCGGGCTATCTGGTCTGTCGTCTGACCAGCGCGAATTAGAAACCGCCGCGGCCGAGGGCGACGAAAACGCCGCGCTGGCTCTCGACATTTTGACTTATAGTATTGCCAAACATATCGCCGCGATGATGGTCGCTCTGCCGCGCGTTGACGCCTTGATTCTAACTGGCGGCGCTGGCGAACGCGGCATTGAATTTCGCGAAAATATTATCAAACATTTGGCGGTTTTCGATTACAAACTTGATCCAGAACTGAACAAAAAAATGCGCGAAGAGGAAGGCATCATTTCGCCCGACGGCGCACCAACGGTCGTTGTCATCCGTACCAACGAAGAGCTAATGATCGCCGAGGATACGGCCAGGCTTAACGCGTTGAGCGAACTTCGGCGTTGAAATCTCCGGTACTCGCTCGACGTATGTCAAATACGCCTTGCTCGTTCCTCGATTTCGCCTGGAATTTCATCTAAACGCATCAAGCCTGGTCAGCTTTTTCTTTTCATGCTAAAATTGTCCCTAGGTATGACGAATATCATCGAGGTCAAGAATTTTCGGATGTGTTTTGGTAGCAAAGAAGTCATTCGCGATTTGTCGTTCGAGGTTCATGCGGGTGAAACTTTTGGTTTCCTTGGTTCCAACGGCAGCGGTAAAACGACGACGCTGCGGGCACTACTGGGGATTTATGAACCGACCGGTGGGGAACTCTTGATCAACGGCCGACCATATGATGTCGCGAGCGGTACCAAAATCGGTTATCTGCCCGAGGAGCGTGGTCTGTACAAGAAAGAAACTGTCATCGACACGATGATGTATTTTGGCCAGCTAAAAGGTATGTCACGCGCGGCTGCCCGCGAGTTTTCCTTAGATTATTTAACCAAAGTTGACCTAGCCGATTGCGCCAGAATGCGCATCGACAAACTGTCCGGCGGGATGCAACAAAAAGTTCAACTCGGCATCACCATCATGGACAATCCTGAGCTGCTGATCCTCGACGAACCGACCAAAGGTTTCGATCCGGTCAATCGGCGGTTGCTCCTGAGTATGATTCTGGATTGTCAAAAGCGCGGCGCGACGATCATGATGGTGTCGCATCAAATGAGCGATGTTGAAAAACTTTGCAATCGGATTCTGCTGCTAAAGGACGGCGGCGCCAAAGAATACGGCTCGCTCGCTAGCGTGCGCAAAAAATACGGCGGTCGAACGCTAGAGGACATTTTCGTCAAGATTTACAAAGGAGAAAATGAAGATGAGTAACTTATCCAAAACTAATCTTCCTTGTCTCACCCGACCGATTTTCGCGTCAAAGTTTCTGTTTCTAAAATTTCCGAATCACACTCCATGTATTCGTGCTTTCGAAAATTTTAATCAAAGAGAAACTTTCGGAAAATCGGAGGGTTCGCAAAAAAGATTAGTTTCGGATCAATCGTCAGAAGGAGGTTTCTAGAAATGAGTGACAAGGGAAAAGAGCAGCCCGAGCGAAAACCGCGTTTTTTGCCCGGACAGCGATTAGGAAAAACCGTAGGTTTGTCCCATAAGCGTCAGCGCTTTTTCGGTCACAATTTCGCGACAGTTTATCGATTCGAGGTCGTTAGAGCATTGAAGAAAAAGACGTTCTGGTTGAGCATGTTGGCTTTTCCGCTACTCATCGCGGGCGTTTACGGACTGACTTTTTGGGCGGGCAGCCAGAGCGAATCGACTCTCGCCGATCTGGCAAAAGAAAAATTTTCAATCGCGTTGACGGACGATAGCGGCACGATTTCGTCGGAGATGATCAAACAAATCGACGCACATGAAATCGCGAAGAAAGAAGACGGCCTGGCCAAAGTCAAAACGGGCGAAACGGACGCCTACTTTTATTATCCCCAGGATCTAACCAAGAACAGAGTCGAAATCTACGCCAAAAACGTCGGGATTTTTGAGAATTTCAAATACCAGAGCGTTGCCCAGGCGCTGCTGCAAAATTCGGCGTTGACCGAAACCAGTCCGGAAATCGTGGCGATTTTGACTGGTCAAATTGACTATGATGTCCAAACTTATCAGGATGGCGAAAATTATAATCCGATGATGGAAATGATTGCACCAGGAGTTTTCTTGGTACTGTTTTTCCTAATCATGGTGACATTTGGCGGACAAATGATTAACGCCGTGGTCGAGGAAAAAGAAAATCGCGTCAGCGAAATGATCCTGACAACGATTCGGGCGCGAACGTTGATTATCGGCAAGATTTTCGCGTTTCTAACAATGATTTTGATCCAGGTCGCGGTGATTTTATCACTAGTGGTAATCGCCTATTTTGCGCTCAGGAATAACTTGAACCTACCATCATTCGATTTGTCGCAGATACCGCTCGATTGGTCACGCATCGCGGTGAGTTTCACTATTTTCGCAGCGTCGCTGCTCCTATTTAGCGGACTGCTCGTGGCGATTGGTGCCGCCATGCCGACCGCCAAAGAAGCCAACAACTTTTTCGCAGTGCCGATACTTTTGATCATCGGACCGCTATATGTCGCGCCGATGATGATTACCGATGCAGCCAATTCGGCGATTTCCTTTATGACACTTTTCCCGTTCACCGCGCCACTGCCACTGATGCTGCGTAATGCGGTTGGCAACCTCAGTCTCGGCGAAACGATCGGTGGTATCGCGGTTCTCGCCGTCACCGCGGTGATCGTCTTTACTGTCGCCGCGCGACTGTTTCAAACCGGTGCGGTCGAATATAGCAAGAAATTATCGCTCAAAGGATTATTCAAATAAACCGACACCGACGTTCGGCACACCCGGGATGATCGGTGTGATTGGTCCGGGTGGAACTGGTATCAACGTCCAATCAGCATAGAGAATTATGTCCTCATTAATGATATCAGTCGCGAAATTCCAAAGCGTCGTGAGCGCGGGGTCGACGAACCATCCCGCAAAAGTATAGCCTGCCTTGATGGGATCAATCGGTCGATCTATGACACTACCCGCGTTGATAGTTTGATCCGCCACCACCGAACCGTCATTAGAATCAAATGTCACGGTTACCGGCATGCTCGACGCCACACCATAAAAAGTTACATTGCTATATTCGGTCGAAGTTTCCGGAACCCATTCGCTAGTGTTCGGAAAACTAACCAACTTGTCAGTCGTCTGCGCGCCACAATTTGGCGTCGGAACCAGCGCCGCACACGATGTGCCATCTGTTCGATACCAATCATAACCCGCGTACGCGCCAGTCGGCGCCGCAATAGTCCGAACCACGGAATCATAGGTTGGTACAACCACATCACCCGCGTTAACGACCGGGTTGGTGCTAGGGGTGTTATCAGTAGAAGTATTCTTCATACTGTATGGTCCCGCCGCAAAAGTTTGAGTATCGACAACCGAACCACCAACTATAAACCTGGCCGTGCGAATAGCGTAAGCATTGAAAGTGCCGTTAAACATATAGCTGAACGTCAGACTATTACTGGTATCACCACTATTGGTATCAAGAAAGTCGAACAGACCAAGAGGAATAGTACCAACTGTTGAATTATAAGCGTAGTAGGAGAAAGTACTGTTAAACATGTCCCTAAAATAAGTACCATTGCTGGTATTAATCGAATCAAATAAACCAGCTGGTATAGTGCCAATTGTTGAATAATAGGCATACCTACTAAAAGTACCGCTGAACATGTTTTCGAAGTTTATACCGCTACCGGTGTCAATAGAATCAAACAAACCAGCAGGAATAGTACCAGAAGTGGAGCTATTGGCATAATTAGAAAAGGTATAATTAAACATACTCTGGAGGTTCACGCCGTTACTAGTGTTAATCGAATCAAACAAACCAGCAGGAATAGTACCAATAGTCGAGTTGTAAGCGTAAGCACTGAAAGTTCCGTAAAACATACCTCCAGAGAGAGAAGTGTAGAAACTTGTGCCATTACTAGTATCAATCGAATCAAATAAACCAGCCGGGATCGTGCCAACTGTTGAACTACGAGCGTAGTTGCTAAATGTCCGGTAGAACATGGCGCCAAAACCAGTACCATTACTGGTATTAATCGAATCAAACAGACCCGCGGGGATTGTACCTGTTGTGGATCGATAAGCATAACAGCTGAAAGTACTATCGAACATATTGCTAAAATCCGTACCGTTTCTAGTGTCAATCGGATCAAACAAACCGACTGGAATACTAGCAATGGTAGAAGCATAGCCGAAAGTGTTATTGCACAAAGAGCCCGAGCCTGCACTAGAAAAAGTACCGCTGAACATGCCGCTGAAATTCGTGCCGCTACTAGTATCAAGAAAATCAAAGAGGTCCGTAGGAATAGTCACAGTCGTCGAATTACGTCCCAGACCAGCGAAAGTATTCAAAAACATATAGCTAAAATTCGTAGTGCCAGTAGTCGAAATATTAGCAAAAAGGTTATCTGGAATACCCGTAGCGTTGCGGGTATTGTAGAACACATTAGCAAAACGATAAATAGCACCCTCAGTTTTCATAAGATTGGTGAAGGGTGTGTCGATAGAGCGAAACATGTATTTGTTAGCATCGGTATTAGCTCCCGATGATGATGATGGTCCGCTAGAGAAGCCAAAAGCATTCATCCACCCCATTGTAGCGGCGCCGTTGGGTCGGATGGTAATTTGGTATTGCCCCGCGCCGCCAGTGGTCGCGTAATCGTGACTAGTACCACTACTGACGACAGACTGGACAGCACTACCATCACCCCAGTCGACCAGCCAGCTATAAGTGTTACTAGAACCACCGACGATGCCGGACACTGGAATAGAAAACGTCGTTGCCGTACCAGTTGTTACGCCGGTAGCTACCAATCGCGTATCAATCGTAAAAGCAAAACATTCTGGATTACCACCACAGGCCGCAATAGTTAACGGATCAACAGCGGTTAGGGCACTCACGCTATGTGGCCCAAGGATATCACCAAAAACAGCACCAAAACTAAGCAAAAACAAGACCAGCACAAAAACCACACCACTGCGCTCGATAACACGACGCAGACGAGAACCAGTTATTTTCGACTTGACGATAAACTTCATAACTACCGTACTTTATTTACGTCAACTCCATTATAGCACAAGCATTATCAGATACAAGCTTTTTCTTGCCGGGGATTTACTTTTCAAACCTCTGTGCTACAATATTCTCTAATGAGTGATGATACCGACGATTCGCTAATGAATGACGAGTTGGATTTTGTCGAAGAGCCAGACATCGAAGATCTGGACGACGAAGACCTGGCTGATGACGCCGTTATCGAACCGAGCGATTTAGAAGAAATGACTGACGATTCAGTGCGGGTTTATTTGCGTGAAATTGGGCGAATTCCGCTCCTCACCCAGGATGAAGAAAACGAACTCGCGGCCAAAATCGTTGAGAATGTCGAACCATTAGCTCGAGCAGAAGAAAAACTGATCAAACTAAACGAACGACTCAAAAAACCGGATTTAACCACGGACAAGAAAACCGAACTACGACGTCAGCGCGACAAATTACGCATTAAAATCAAGAAACTAAAAACGCCAAAGGATGCCATGGCCGAGGCCAACATGCGCCTCGTCGTATCGATCGCCAAACGCTACAGCAACCGCGGCCTAGATTTTCTCGATCTCATCCAAGAAGGCAACACCGGCCTGATGCGCGCGGTTGAAAAATTCGATCCGGATAAGGGTTTCAAATTTAGCACTTATGCGACCTGGTGGATCCGCCAGGCGATCACTCGCGCTATCGCCGATCAAGCCCGGACCATCCGCATCCCGGTCCATATGGTCGAAACGATTAATAAACTACTCCGTGTCCAACGACGTCTAACCCAGGAACTCAACCGCGAACCTTCCATCGACGAACTGGCCGAGGCGATGGACGACACACCGGAAAAAATCAAATATGTCTTTAAAATCAAACAAGAAATCCAAAGTCTCGACGCGACAATCGGTGGCAGTGATGACGATGACAGCTCGGAACTTGGTAATTTTGTCGAAGATGATTCAGCTATCAAACCCGAAGAAGCCGCCAGCACCGAACTCCTGCGCGAACAGGTGCTGAATGTGGTCAATGGCCTCAACGATCGCGAGAGAAAGATCATCAAAATGCGTTTTGGCCTAGATGGCGGTCGACCGCACACCCTCGAAGAAGTCGGTGTCGAATTCGCAGTGACGCGCGAACGAATTCGCCAGATTGAGGCCAAAGCTCTGAACAAACTTCGTAAAAACAAGGATACTAGGAAACTCTATGAATATCTCCAATAACCCTCCGAAAATTATCGCCTTGGTTGGTATGATGGGCGCTGGCAAAGGCGTGTCCGTCGAACACTTGACTAAAAAATTTGATTGGCCGAGCGTTTATTTTGGCGGTATGGTTTATGAGGAAGTTGCCAAACGTGGTCTAGATATTGTCAAGGACGAGATTTTTGTTCGCGAAGACATGCGCGCCAAAGAAGGTCCAGCGGTTCTCGCCAAGCGAGCGGCCACCAAAGCCCGCGAATTGCTAGCGAACGGCGCGAAGGTCGTCGTGCTGGATGGCCTCTATAGTTGGACTGAGGAAAAGTTCCTCCGTCAGGAATTCGGCGACGAGATTATCACTATCGCGATAATCGTTTCCAAAAAATTACGTCGCCAGCGCGCTCTCGAGCGGAAGGACAAAAAACGTCAGTACACAATGGAGGAAATCATTCGGCGCGAAGTGGCTGAGATTGAAAATCTCGAAAAGGGCGGACCGATTGCCTTCGCCGATTTCTATGTTATGAATAACGGCAGCTTCGACGAACTCTACCGACAACTAGATCAAATTATTGAAAGTGTAATTTAAAAACCACCGCCACAAAAAACACAGCTAACGGTGTCGGGACGGTCACATTGTAGTCTGAAAATTTTGATCTGTCAGACGTGATACAATAGATAGATGACCAAGAAATTCGCGCTGATTGATGGCAAGTCGATTTTTTATCGCAGTTATTACGCGATGCCTTCTCTCAGTCTGCGCGATGGGACGCCAACCGGTGGGGTTTATGGTTTTGCGGCGATGGCGCTCGAGTTGCTACGTAAAATCGAGCCGGATTATGTGGCGGTGGCTTGGGACAAATCGAAAACCAATATTCGCCGCCGCGTGAAAATTTACCCCGAGTACAAGGCCAACCGCCACCCGGCGCCGCCGGATTTTTATGCGCAGATTCCGCTACTGAAAAATCTGCTCGACGCTTTTGGCTGGCCGCTGCTCGAGCTCGACGATTACGAGGCGGACGACATTATGGGGACCCTGAGCGAGCAGGCGAACAAGCAGGGGATTCACACGATCATGATTAGTTCGGACCTCGACATGCTCCAGGTGGTTGATAGCGATACTGAACTCTATGCTCTCAAAAAAGGTTTGGCGAATCTGGAAAAGTTCGACGTGGCGGCTTTTGAGAAAAAATATGGATTAAAAGTCGAGCAATTTCTCGATCTCAAATCGCTCAAGGGCGACAATTCGGACAACATCCCCGGTGTGCCGGGCATTGGCGAAAAAACGGCGATCACGCTGCTCCAAGAATACGGGTCACTCGAGGCGATTTACGATAACTTGGACAAGATCAAACCGGCCTGGCGGGCAAAGTTGGAATCCGGCAAAGATTCAGCCTATATGTCGCGCGAGCTAGCGCGGATTTGGTGCGATGCACCATTAAAACTCGATCTCGCGGCGGTCGATGTGCAAAAATTAGATGTCGCGAAATTGCGCACCGAGCTCGAAAAGTTGGAATTCACGTCGCTGCTACGCCGATTGCCGGAATATATGCGTGATGATACGGTCACATCCGAGCCGGAATTCGAGGACGTGCCGGGATTATTCTTTACCGAGAGCGACGGTCGAATTATCGTCAACGATGGTAAAGTTTTGGCCGAGAAATTGCTAGCCGAAGATAAACCTTTGCCAGAAATTAAATTCGACACCCGGATTGCTGGATTTTTGCTCGGGCGGGTGGAAAAAGTCGCCAATCTCGATCAATTAAAAATCGTCGCGACAAATCAGGCAAAAACCTTGAACGCCATGCCAAAATTAGCGGAATTAGCGCGCGAACTCGACTTTCCGATGCAGAATTTGCTAGCAAAAATCGAAGCCCGCGGCGTCAAAATTGACACTGAGATCTTGGCTAGCCAGAGCCGAGAATTTGCCAAAAAAATCGCCAAACTGGAACAGACAATCTGGGAAACTGTCGGTTATGAATTTAACATTAGTTCAGCACCGCAACTGTCGGACGCGCTGTTTCGAGAGCTGAAATTACCAACAACTGGTATCAAAAAATCGGTGCGCGGTTACTTTTCGACCGGCAAAGCGGAACTCGATAAACTACGCGGCCAGCATCCGATTATCGATCGAATTACTGAGATACGTGAAATCCTTAAACTCAAAAATACTTATGTTGATGCGCTACCGAATTTAGTGGCGACGGACGGCAAATTGCACACCGATTTTCGGCAAGACGTCACGGCGACAGGACGTTTATCGTCGAGCAATCCGAATTTACAAAACATTCCGATTCGGACCGAACTCGGGCGCGAAATTCGCCGGGCGTTTGTGGCGAGCGATGGGAAAGTTTTGGTCAGCGCCGATTATTCGCAGTTCGAGCTACGGCTAGCGGCGGCGCTCAGCGGCGACACGAATTTGATCGAGGATTTCGAGGATGACCGCGTTGATATTCACACCAAAACCGCGGCCGAAGCCTACGGGGTGGCCTTTGACGACGTCACACCGGAGATGCGACGCCACGCCAAAATTATTAACTTTGGTGTTTTATATGGGATGAGTCCGCACGGACTGGCGGCAGCGACTGGCATGGATTTTAAAAAAGCCCAAGAATTCATCGCTCGTTATTTCCGCGTTCGCCAGCCGATTCGCGATTTTATCGACGCGACGATTGATAAGGCCAAAACTGAGGGTTACGTCGAAACTTTGTTTGGTCGTCGTCGCTTGACACCGGACGTTAAATCGGCGAATTTCGTGATTCGCGAAGCTGCTAAACGCGCTGCCGCCAACATGCCGATTCAAGGGACTGAGGCGGATTTGATGAAAATGGCCATGCTCAAAGTCGAGACTGCTTTTTCACATTCTTCTTCGTCAACAGATGCGTTGCTCACTCGACGCATGTCAAATGCGCCTCGTTCCGCTACTCCTGTTTCCTCGAATAATGATGAAAAATCTAGCCTCGATGAGTTTTGTGGTGTCCGGGCTGAACAGATTCTGCAAATTCACGATAGTATTTTGGTCGAATGCGCGCCGGCGGACGCTAGGGCAGTCGGGGAAAAACTAAAACACATTATGGAAAATATCCATCCGAATTTGGGAGTGCGGCTCAAAGTTGATATTAAATCAGGCAAAAATTGGGCAGAGCTATAGCGCTGCGCTTATGGGGGACAACCGTATAGACTTATGTTAGAATGTAGCCATGCTAGTCAGTAAGGATATCATTGCCTACCAAACAAAAACTAATAAAGTAACTGGTTCGAGCTACAAAGAGATTGCTCATGATGTCAGGTTAGCCTATAAAAAGATAGCCAATCTTACCAAAAGAGATGCCTATATTCGCAGCGCCTATTTCAAAAAAGACAAGATATTCCTCAAACTATTTTGGGTGCATTTGCATCAACAACCGATGTATAGTCAAAAACGTCGACTGCAATTTTTTAATTGCGCAATTGACCTACTGCGACACTCCACTAATTCGCCCGAAACACTGCCTAATCCAAATGGCCGTAATGAACTGGTTCATAGATTTGCTGGAGTTACTAGTGCAGGCGAACGTTTTTACGTCCAAGTTAAGCAAGAATTACGTTCAGGTAAGAAGTATTTCATGTCTGTTTTTCCCGACACAAAATAAAAACCCCGCCCTTGTGGTATATAAACCACGCGGAGTTCTCGAGCATTATTGTATCAATTAGCGCGATGGCTGTCAATGGCTGCAAGAGGCTTTTTGTAAAGATAAACCTTTTGTGCTAAGATAAACACTATCATGCAACGCGGGCAACCGACTAAACTAGGTACGGCGCTCCTGATTATCGTGGTGGTAGCAGTGGTGGTTTTGGGGATTTCCTGGGTGGGCCAGCTGTTGTTTGGTGGTGAATCAAATCCCAAAGAAGTCAGCGCTGGCCAAAAACTGCTCAACGAACCGAACGATCAAATGGCGGTGCGGATGAGTGTCCGCGGCCCGGTCAACGCGAGCGAAAATCATTACTCGATCGTCATGACGATTTCGGTTGGTCAACGGCGGATTACGACCTATCGCGGCTATGATGGATCAGTCATTCGCGACGAACGCCTAGGCAACACAGTGATCGCTTTTCACGATTTCTTGGCGGCGCTCAATCGAGCGGGTTTTATGAAGGAAACTCCGAATGATGCACCAAACCAGGGTATTTGTGCGACTGGCCAACTGATTTTCTTTGAAGTTTTTGAATACGTCACCGACGAACAGGGCAACGTGACTGAAAACTTGGCGACCAAACTCTGGACCACGACTTGTGATAAATTAAACGGTAATTTTGCGGGCTTGTTCACCAATGTAGTCAGTCTGTTCAAAGCCCAAATTCCGGGCAGCCAAGCGATTATCGACGATGCCAAAAAAGCAGTCCAAAATTCAGTTTATCGCGATAATTACGATACTGGCCTGGGGTCGATTCGCTAGATTTGCAAAGTTCGGGTTAATCTGGTAAAATCACAGGGTAATATTAACCTCCCAACCGTTGGCCTAAGTGGTTGGGTATAATCCAAAGGAGGTCATTAGGTGCCAAAAGAAACTATTAATGTGAGTGAATACGAACTCGTCGTGTTGTTTCGACCGGAGCTCGAGTCCAAGATGGAAGCGCCGCTAAAGAATGTCGCTAAGATCATCGCCGACGCAGGTGGAAAAGTCACCGCCGAAGACGATTGGGGTCGTCAAAAATTAGCGTATAACATTGCCGGCGAAACGCACGCGATTTATCGGGTGTATACACTCGATTTGCCAGCTGCCGCACCGAATAAAATTAGCGAAACTTTGAACATTACTAGCGAAATTATCCGCTATTTATTGACCAAGGTCGATCCAAGAGTCAAAGCGGTTTTGGCCGAAGAAAAATCCCGCGACAGCGACGATGACAAAAAGACGGAAACTGAAGAAGAATAATTAGGGGAGGGAATATCATGGCATTTTGTAAAGTAATCTTACTCGGCAATTTAACGGCCGATCCGGAAACGCGGACTACACCGTCGGGCCAGAGCGTGACTAGTTTTAGCATCGCGGTCAATCGAACTTGGAACGACGCCAACGGCCAGCGTCAAGAGGAAACTTCGTTTATCAACTGTACCGCCTGGGGTCCACGCGGCGAAACTATTGCTAAATATGTTGGCAAAGGTCGACAGCTGCTCGTTAGCGGTCGTCTGCAACAGCGGTCATGGGACGATAAAGACACCGGCAAGAAACGTAGTAGTATCGAAGTCATCGTCGAAGAATTTAGCTTCATCAGCGACGGCCGCGGTGGCGCTAGCAGCGCATCGACGACTACTACTAAATCGAAAAAGTCGGACGATGCGGACGAAGCACCAATCGACGACGTTAGCGACGAGCCGATCGATTTAACGGATATACCATTCTAAGAAAGAGGAGAGTAACTTATATGATCAAGAAAACCAAGAAAATTTCACCACGCTATTTCGACTACAAGGACGTCGAAACTTTGCGACATTACGTCGACAGCTATGGCCAAATCGATGCTCGTGCCCGCACCGGCCTGAGCGCTAAAAGTCAACGCGAACTCGCGGTCGCCATCAAAC
>JGI24702J35022_10000144_pt1 | contig 36052 bp, 37 predicted proteins | sample TergutTh196P4_FD_35022 | JGI IMG/M metagenome (IMG submission 35022) | reverse complement strand
GCGAGCCGCAGCTTGAGGCCATTGTCGCCTTTATGGTAAAAGATCTGCAAAAGCGGCTTGAGGACCGCCGGGTCGCCGTTGAGATCACCGCAGCGGCCCAGGCCTACCTGGTGCAGGTGGGCTACGACCCGGCTTATGGTGCCCGCCCTCTGCGTCGGGCGATTGAGCAACACGTTGAGAACCCTCTTGCGGCGCGGCTACTCTCCGGCGAGGTGCAAGAGGGCGATACGATCGTGGTGGACCACGGTCCAGACGGGCTAATCTTTAAAAGCGCCGCCGCGGAGACACGGGCCTAGTTTTAATCAGTCCCTCTCGAGGCCAAGCTCGGGAGGGACTTTGATCCAAATGACACAATCTTTGGAAACCAGCCGTAAATTGCCCCGTCGCTGGGAGTATGCCGTCGGCATTCTCACCCTTGTGCTATTGGCAGGGCTGGGCATTATGATCGCTCGGAACTGGCACAATCCAGCGCAGGTTGCCGGCTATGGCCTCGCGGGCGGTTTCGTGTTTAGTATCCTGAGCGGAGCAACCATCCCTTTGTTCGTACCGGCCGTAGCCGTATATTTCGCCCTGGGCGGACTGGTCACTCCTTGGCTCGGCCCAGAAGCCCTAGGTCCGGCTTTGGTCGGGTTGGTTTGCGGCTTGGGCGAGGCAATGGGCAGTCTGAGTACTTACGCCACAGGATACTACGGAACAGCAGCCTTGAAACGCCGAGAGGCCAGCGTCAACCCCGGCCGCATAGAGCGCCTTTACCGATGGCTCATGGGGATGATGCAAAGACGAGGAGGCTGGGTGCTGTTCGGAGTCTCCGCCCTCGTCAACCCATTTTTCTATCCCGTGTCGCTCACCGCCGGCATCTCCCGTTTCGGAGCCAAGCGCTATTTTGTTATTTGCCTAGCCGGGAAAGTCGTCAAGTGTACCGCACTTGCCTATGCTGGCTTTCTTGGTCTGCGCAGTGTACTGGAAGCCATAGGCATCAGCGTTTAGATCACATCAGCCTGATTCGAACCTTGCGTTGCCATAAGGGATTTATCAGAACTATCGGGCTTCTATATGCCCCACGATCTTAAAAGCATAGACGCAGAATATAAAGCATTTCCTGCACTGTTTCAGCCGAAGCCTGCTCCACGAACCGAGCATTTCTGCTTTCGTAATCTAACGCTTTCAGCTGTTCACAAAACACAAAATAAGTTGTTCTGATCTGCTCCCCCAATGAAACATGAAGCGGGAAAGCATGATCGATGTTGCTAATCGGGCAAACAAGAACCAGGCTTGCCCTCTCGTTGAAATCATCGTTGAGGGCTGAATCAACAAAGCTCTTCTAACCGGGGTCTTTGTTTTACCCACGCGATTATCCGCCATACCTAATAACGGAAGATTCACCCGCAATCATGCGCTCTCATGGGAGATACCCCATTTGGGGTCATACCGTGAAGCCTGGCGCGTCAACAGTTACGATGAGGTAGTGTCCACTCTGGCCAAGTCACGGCACCAACTATCCGGAGCTTGCGGTATCGCGATATAGGCACCCCCTGATACCCCCGGGAGACACTTGGGGCTTAAGCCTTTGCAGACACTGCCCAGCTTAGTGAAAAACCATCTTTGACCAATTTTAACCGCGCCGGTTATAATGGACGAGGTGAATTCGATTATACAATCAGGGGATGAAGTGCGCGAGTCATGCGGCATCTTCGGCATCTTTGCCCCCGGAGAAGACATCGCTCGTCTCACCTATTTCGCTCTCTTTGCCCTGCAGCATCGCGGCCAAGAGAGCGCAGGCATTGCCACATCTGACGGGCAAAAGCTCCAGGTCTTTGCCAAAATGGGGCTGGTCTCACAAGTCTTCACCGAAGACGACTTAGCCAAGCTTTCCGGTTTCATCGCTATCGGTCACAACCGCTATTCCACCACTGGAGCATCACAGATTTGCAACGTCCAGCCCCTGATGATTGGTAGCGGCGAGGACGCTTTAGCCATCGCCTACAATGGCAACATCACCAATTCCACCGCCCTCCATAAAGAACTTCAGGAGAAAGGTTATTCTTTCAACACCACTTCTGACTCCGAGATCATCGCCAACCTCATCCTCTCCTCTACCGAGAAAGAATTTACCGCCAAGATAAGGTATGCCATGCGGCGCCTGCAAGGAGCTTATTCCCTGGTGCTACTAACCAAGGAAGCACTTTGGGGTGTTCGCGACTCATTGGGCATGCGCCCATTCTGTGTCGGCAATCTGAACGGTCATGGCTGGGTGTTGGCTTCAGAAACCTGCGCTCTGGATAACATTGGTGCTTCTTTCCTGCGTGAAGTCGCACCCGGCGAGATCATTCGTATCGATAAAAACGGACTCTGCGAGTACCCTGAACCTTCTGACAAACACGCCCTTTGTATCTTCGAGTATATCTATTTTGCCCGCCCGGATAGCATCATAAGCAACCGCCTGATCTATGATGCCCGCGAGGCCATGGGCGCCAGGTTAGCGGAGGAGCATCCCGTCGTTGCTGACCTCGTGGTGGGTGTGCCCGACTCGGCAACTCCCGCTGCCGTAGGTTACTCTCACGCCTCCGGCATCCCTTTGGGAATGGGATTGATCAAAAACCGCTACATGGGGCGCACTTTCATTGAACCAGAACAGCGCCTGCGCGATCTGGGAGTGAAGCTTAAATTCAACCCCATGAGGCCACTGCTGGAAGGCAAGCGCGTCGTCTTGGTAGACGACAGCATCGTGCGCGGCACAACTACTCCCCAGGTCATCAAGCTACTACGCGGCGCCGGTGCCAAAGAGGTGCATATGCGCATCTGTGCCCCGCCCATCTGCCATCCCTGTTTCATGGGCGTAGATATGGCCACTCGGCGTGAACTCATCGCCGCCCAAAAGACCCTCCCCGAAATAAGGGAGACCATTGGAGCCGATTCGCTGGGCTATCTCTCTCTGGAAGGGCTCATTAAGGCCATCGGGCTACCCAAAGACCAGTTCTGCCTTGCCTGTTTCACCGGCCATTACCCGCTACCAGTGCAACTTGAGATGGGAAAGTTTTCCATGGAGTATACGGAGGAGCCATCTTCCTCCACCGCCGATAATCTGGCCGGTTAGGCATTGTCGCCAGGCAAATTCTTCCGCTACCCACTTGAACGCTTCTGTTTGCCCAAATCAAGTTGCCATTGAAACCTTCTCCCCGGCAGTGCTATCATGAAAAGCACTACATTCTGTCAGGAGGCACACAGTGGGATACTTCCGCATTCTGGCCGCCATACCTGGTTTCTTTCTTAGCACCTGGTTCCTGATGCTTTTGTGGGGCGTGTTCGCTCCAGATCTTGGCATCCCCACCATCAGCTACGTCAATGCCATGCTCATCAATATCACCTTGTGGCTCGCCGTAGCTCCGCTTACTGCCGTCGGCAAGTGCAAGTAGTCTTTCATCCGAGAGGTTATGATCAGCAATCATTACACCCAAGCCGGTGTTGATATCGGCGCTGCCGACACGCTCAAGAAAGATATTGCCCGCTTGGCGCGTGTCACCCTCCGTCCCGAAGTGTTGGCCGGACCGGGGCTCTTTGGCGGCATGTTCGAGCTAAAGGGTTTTACACAGCCAGTGTTGGTTTCCAGTATGGACGGTGTGGGCACCAAGCTCAAACTTGCGGTTACCTTAGACAGACTTGACACCGTAGGGATAGACATTGTCAATCACTCTGTCAATGACATTCTTACGTGCGGGGCGACTCCTCTGTTTTTCTTGGATTATATCGCCATGGGCCATCTAAAACCTGAGGCAGTCCGGGAAATTGTCAAAGGCTTGTCCAGTGCCTGTCAAGACGTTAGTTGCACTTTGATCGGAGGCGAGACAGCCGAGATGCCCGGGCTTTACGCTGGCTCTGATTTCGACCTCGTCGGCTGCATCATCGGGGCAGTGGAAAAATCAGAGATCATCAACGGCCAGACCATTACTCCGGGCGATATCATTCTGGGTCTGCCGTCAAGCGGACTGCATACCAATGGTTATTCGTTGGTGCGACGTGTGTTGGGTGAGGGCATTGAAGACTTGGGTAAATATCACCCCGAGCTAGGAATGACGCTAGGAGAAGCACTCCTCATACCCCACCGCTCCTATCTAAAAGAGCTCAAGTCCCTCTTGACTCTTGTCAAAGGGATGGCCCACATCACCGGTGGCGGCTTCCCGGGCAATGTGCCCCGCGTACTGCCGGAGAACACAGCGGCACGCTTCGATGCCAAAGCCTGGGAAATTCCTCCCCTTTTCCGACTCATTGAGTCCCGAGGGGGTATTGCGCGGGACGAGATGTACCGCGTCTTCAATATGGGCATAGGTATAGCGCTGATTGCCGCACCCGATGATGCATACCGGCTCAAAGAGCGACTTCCAGAGGCAATGATTATCGGCGAAATCGTCAGGTTGCAAGGTAGCGATCGGGTTGTGTTTGACTAGGCGGGCTGTCTGCCAATAGTCATCAATTATGCCTACTTAATATCGGCGATTATTTAAATCTGTTGAGGAGGTCTATATGCGCGCTATTATCAGCGTCTCCAACAAGCACGGGGTGACCGATTTCGTCCGCGGTCTTATTGAACTGGGCTGGGAGATTTTCTCCACCGGCGGCACCAAAAAAGCCCTGGCCGAGATCGGTCTCCCCGTCCGTAGTATCTCGGACCTCACTGGTTTTCCCGAAATACTGGATGGGCGCGTCAAAACTCTGCATCCCACAGTGCACGGCGGCCTCCTGGCACGGCGCGATTTGCCATCGCACATGGCAGAGCTTGAGAAGAACGGGATCACTCCCATTGACATGGTGGTGGTCAATCTCTACCCATTTGTCCAGACCGTGTCCAGGGCTGGCGTAGATCTGCCCACAGCCCTGGAGAATATCGACATTGGGGGTCCGACCATGATCCGAGCGGCAGCCAAGAATTTCCCCTCCGTGTTAGTGGTGGTGGATCCAGCCGACTATGAAATGGTCCTCAGCAAGCTCGCTGCAGGAACACTGGAACTCGTGGAAAGACAAAGTCTCGCTCAGAAGGCTTTCCAGCATGTAGCTGCCTACGACACAGCCATCTCCCAGTACCTCCGTCAAGGCGCAGAGGGCTTCCCGGAGGAGATAACTTTCGCCTTCACAAAACGCTACGACCTGCGCTACGGTGAAAACCCACACCAAAAGGCAGCTTTCTACGCCGAGCAAAGCATTGTTCCCCAGAACCAAGGCATCACTTGGGCCAAGCAGCTTTGGGGCAAGGAGCTGTCTTTCAATAATATTTTGGATGCCTCTGCTGCCTGGGCTACAGCTAGCGACTTCCCAGAGCCCACCGTTGTCATCGTAAAGCACACCAACCCCTGCGGCCTGGCGAGCCACCCCGACCTGGATGAGGCCTATCGACGCGCTTTCAGCGGAGACCCGGTTTCGGCTTTTGGCGGCATCGTGGCCTGCAACCGCCCCATTACCCTTAAAATGGCTGAGGAGATGGCCCCGACTTTCTACGAAATCGTGGTCGCCCCGGGCTACGATGCGGACGCCCTGGACAAACTCAAGGAAAAAAAGAACCTCCGCATCTTGTTGGCGGAAAACCCTGCGGACGGCACCATCCTGCCCCGAGAATACACCGACTACCGCCGCGTGCCTGGCGGTTTGCTCGTGCAGGAAGGCGATGCCTTAGATGAAGACAGCTTGGCCTTGAGGGCCGTCACACAGCGCACCCCAACCTCCGAGGAGATGGAGGACCTAAAGTTTGCCTGGCGAGTGGTCAAACATATCAAGTCCAATGCCATTGTCATGGTGAAAGATAAGACACTGCTTGGCATGGGGGCCGGACAGCCAAACCGAGTGGTGAGCGTTGCCTTGTCCAAAGAAAAGGCTGGTCCGCGCGCTCAGGGCAGTGTACTGGCCTCCGATGCCATGTTCCCCTTCCCCGACAGCGTAGAGCAGGCAGCCGCCGCGGGGGTAACCGCTATCATCCAGCCGGGCGGGAGCATCCGGGACGAGGAATCCGTTAAAGCCGCCGACAAAAACAATATCGCCATGGTGCTCACCGGCATAAGGCATTTCCTGCATTAGGCACTGCCTAGTCGAAAGGGTTTTTATCAAAACCAAAATGGCTTAGCGGACCAGCCCATGATATAATTTAGTCCTCCTCCCCCTCTCCAAGGGGGAGGAGCATTTTAATCAGATGAATATCATAACTATAGACGAGGCTATCAACGCGCTGCCCACCGCAGACAGGCAGCTTTTCAGGCGTCTTTACACCCCCGCCGTCTATACAAGCCGCATGATCGTACCAGAAAGCATGGAGGCCTGGACCGCGAGTCAATTCGGCTCGTTGGAGGCGGTAACTTCGCAAAGGGTAGCCCGTCTGACGAACAGGGTCACGGGGGAGGAAACCATCTTTAACCCCCTGCGTCTCAAACGCCCGCACGATGCCCAAGAAGCAGGCAGTTCCTCCCTTGACAGCCTAGACAAATGTGCGGACAATTTCGACCGCCCTAGGATAAACACCCCGGAGGATATTTTTGGACGCATCCAGGGCAAATATTGCCTTACGGCCAGCAATGTGGCCAAGTGCGACGGGTGGCACGGTGTCATCATTTTCAAGGAACACCACCCCCTACGCTTCGGCGAGGCTGAGGTCAGCGATTACCTGGACGTAGCTTGGGACTGGGCAGGCTCCGCTCACCGCGAGAGCCCAGCCAGCAAATACTTCTTCTTTTCCTGGAACTGTCTCTGGCGCTCCGCTGCCTCGCTCACCCACGGCCATGCTCAGATGATGCTCACCCGCAGGCAGCACTTCGCCCGCATTGAACACTTGAGGAAATGCGCCTTGGCCTACCGGCGCCGCCATCAGCGTAACTATTTTGAAGACCTCTGTCTAGTACATCAGGCACTGGGGCTGACCGAGAATCATGGAGGCACCCGGATGCTCGCCTACCTCACCCCCATCAAGCATAACGGAATCGTGATACTGGCGAAAGCTATAGACACACCTTTCAAGAAAGCGGTCTACCGGGCACTGTCTTTCTACCGTGACAGGCTGAATGTGGCGTCCTTCAACCTGGCCGTGGCCACCCCGCCCCTCAGCNTCACACGCGAGAGCTGGCAGGANTTCCCGGTCATCGCTTGGTTGGTAGACCGCGGCAACCCAGACAAGCGCTCCTGTGATATAGGTGCCCTGGAACTTTTTGCCTCGACCGCCGTCACCAGCGACCCATTCGTATTAGCGGCGCAGATGAGAGACTTTAAAGGAAACAAGGAGACCACGTTCCGCAAAACTGAAATGGGAACTGCGACTGATGTATACTGAATGACCAAATCGTTCAACTTCTTACTGTAGGTGTGTTTATGTCAAATGCCGTCATCGTCATCGACATGTTGAGGGGCTTTCTAGAGGAAAGCTACCCTCTATATTCCGGGCCTGCCGCACGTGCCATCATCCCAAATATCCTGGCACTGCTCGCCCATGAGACCGAGAGGGGCGCTGCCGTCTTCTTTATCGCCGACAATCATGCCCCTGAAGACCTGGAGTTCAAAATCTTTCCGCCACACTGCGTTGCGGGCACCGCCGAAACTGAGATCGTCCCGGAGCTTGCCCGTTTCGCTGCAGATGCTATCATCACCAAACAGCGCTACTCCGGCTTTTTTGAGACCGCCCTTGAAGCTTCTTTAAAAAAGGTATGCCCGGAGAAGCTAATCATCTGTGGGGTGTGCACCGACATCTGTGTGCTGCACACCGTAGCCGACGCACGCAACCGAGATTACCAGGTTGAGGTGCCAATAAATTGTGTCGCCTCTTTTGATGAGGAGGCCCATCGTTGGGCACTCCGGCACATGGAGAAAGTGCTGGGAGCTAAGCTCACGTAAAAGGAGTAGCCATGGCACATTTCGAACCATCCGAGGATATCATCTCCGGGCGCACTGCAGATATCTATTTTCAGCGCACCCTCCACGTCCTGGAGCGCGAGGGCCTCAATCCCACGGCTACTATGGAGTTCTTCCCAGCTCGCGCTGGCATCTTCTGCGGCATAGAAGAAGCCAAGGTCCTTTTGTCTAAGGTGTTGTCCAATGGTTGCGCCGAGGTCTGGGCTCTCACTGAGGGCGAGCTCATGGAAAGAAAAGAGGTTGTGCTACGCATAATCGCCCCCTACCGGAGCTACGGTCTTTACGAGACTGCCCTCTGCGGCCTGCTTGCCCACCAGAGCGGCTGGGCCACTGCCGCCCGCGAGTGTGCGGAGGCGGCCAACGACATCCCCGTTGTAAGCTTCGGTGCACGGCACATCCACCCTTTGGTTGCAGCGGTGATGGACTACGCCGCCGTGGTTGGCGGCTGCCGAGGCTGCTCCACAGTTAAAGGAGCAGAACTCGCTGGGTTAGCCCCCTCCGGCACCATGCCCCACGCTTTAGTGCTGACCATGGGCGACACCGTGCGAGCGACCGAGGCCTTTGACAAGCATACCCCGCCCGAAGTGACACGCGTATCCCTGGTGGACACCTTCCGAGACGAGGCTGAAGAAGCACTCAGAGTAGCACATGCCCTGGGGGAGCGTCTGGCCATGGTAAGGCTGGACACGCCGCGTGAACGGGGCGGTGTCACGCCAGAGCTGGTGCGCGAGGTAAGGTGCCGCCTGGACCTGGCGGGATTCAAGCATGTCGGCATCTTTGTGAGCGGCGGTTTCACAGCCGAGCGTATCCGACAGTTCGTAGCAGAGAAGTTGCCAGTGGACGGTTTTGGAGTGGGGAGCTTTATCTCGGGGGCTCCGCCCATTGATTTCACCGCCGACATCCGTGCCCTGGACGGGCAGGCCATAGCCAAGCGGGGGCGCCTGCCGGGCATCACCCCAAATCCACGCCTAAGACGCCTCATATAGCCCTGGACAATCTGTCCAATGTATTTTACATAATGATGAAAGGAGCCTTAAAAGGTATGCCAATAGAGGAAAAGGGCTGGAAAGACATCGAGGAAGAATACGTCCAAGCCAAACGTGAGAAGCAGTCTCTTCCTGGCGGAACCGGTCGCTGGGGCAAATGCTCTCGTTGCCAAGGTACGGGCAAAGCCACTTGCCCCTCATGCAAGGGGTTAGGCCGCAATCTAGCCTCTATGCGTCGCAACGAGGCTTGCCCCATTTGTCAAGGCACAGGTAAGGCCGGCTGTCCACAACCTGGCTGTCAGGGCGGCTGGGTCAAGGTCAACGCCTCTTGAATTCCAGCCTCAAAACGCGCTCGGTTTGGGTTGCCACCTTCACCCGATCATCAATGCGATAGCCAACAAGCCACGCGATCTGGTGCGGTGTGACCACCAGCGGAATGTGAGCACGCCATTTTTGCGGGATTTTTTCATCAATCATGAACCGGCCTAGTTTCTTTTCCTGAGCCATCCCCAGCGGCCTAAAACGATCTCCATGCCGCCAGGCACGTACGGTAAGCCCCTGCCCTAAAGTTTCAAGGTCAAAATAGGCCACAAGTCCGCTTTCCATCTGCATCACATGCTCCCTAACATACCTTGCTTCCACTCTCCAGCCCACAAGGTTGGTGATGCCAGGAATCTCCAAGGGATTCTCGCCGGATAAAACAGGATACGGAGAGGGCAAATCTTTCGCACGCCCCAGCCAGTAGCAGTGGTAATCCACGGCAAAGACGACCCCATGCGGCAGATCAATGTGGCATCCAGCGGCCAAATTGAAACTTGACATAATATACTCTATATGCCGCATCTCAATATCCTTGAGGTCACCCAGCAACGACCGCAGTGCACCCCGCAGCAGATGCCTTTGCAAAGCCGCCGACAGCCCAAGCAGCGCCGCCTTGCCCAAAACGACAGCTCCCTCTACCTTGCTAACAACCCCATCCCACACTTTGGCCATCTCGGTCTCCAGGTACTCTAGATCCATTTCGGTGGTTACAGCTAAGCGGAGGAGAGCTTCCTCAATGCCAGGGTTATATTCTCTTAGGCGAGGTATCAGCTCCAGCCTTAGGCGGTTGCGGAGCGGCTCCAGCGAAAGGTTGGTGGCATCTTGCCGGGGACTAAAGCCTGCATTGCGGCAGTAATCCTCCGTCTCGGAGTGCCTAGCTTCCAACAACGGGCGCACTATAGTGAGCTTATGCCCCTCCAGTGTCCAGGGTGTCAATGGTTTTAGGCCAATAAGTCCATTGAGGCCCGTTCCGCGGATCAGGTGAAGCAATATCGTCTCCACCCGATCGCTCATGGTATGCCCTGTGACGATATAAGGCGTATCTAACTCATCCGCCAGCTTAGCAAAAAAGCGGTAGCGTACCTCGCGGGCAGCCTCTTCTAACCCCAAGCCCTTTTCTCGACGGTAGCCCTGGACATCGGCCCTCTCTATCGTTGCCACCAATCCCAGCTTTCCTGCCAGTTGCGCTACATAGATCGCATCTGTAGCGGAGTCTTTTCGTAACCCATGATCTAGATGCGCCACCCGTAGTTCGAGCGAGAGTTCATCCCTAAGGCCAGCTAAAACGCATAACAGACAGACCGAATCAGGTCCGCCAGAAACCGCCACCACTAACCGTGCCTTTACCAGGCCATGATGACATAAGAACGCACCTACGATCTCAGAAATGGATTTTGCCACGAAGCTATTATAGCAGGGCGGCAGGCAAGGAGCGCTTAGATAGCGTACAAATGATATGACATATGCAGCAATGGGGATTAACTTGGTTTTCGCCCGACTTGCCACATGGCCATCATGTTATTTGTTACGATTGCTAATTCCTTAAGGCAGCCTCAGATGGCTAAGCGGGCTCTAATAGTAAGTTTCCTGGCGTTTATCAAAGACAAGTATCGCGCTTATGATGCCAGCCGCTAGTATGGCGGCATTCATTATGTCACTATCGGGAAAACATCAGAGGTAAGGGTAGAATCCAAGAAGGTGAAGATCAATATGCTCTCGGCTATTTCCAATCGGGGCAAATTGCGCTTTCAGTTTAATTGGCGGATCGATAGCAGGAAGCCCTCCGTCTGCATGCGGCTCAGGTTGTTCCCAGAATAAGACGAGTACGATGAATGTCCAATGGGCTGTCCAGTCCCAAGGCACGCACTACTTGTTCTGGGCGGCCCGTGCCTGAGGCATCGCTCCTCAGGCGCATGTCCAGAGTGGCAACGCCCTCCATATAGGCGGTGAGCCTCAGGCTTGCAATCAGAGGACGAAGGTCGTAGCTTTTCACTCCAGTGTCACGCTGGTGCTGCCAAGGCAGGCTACGGCATTCAAGGAGAGCGAGTATGGCCTGACCCAGGCCAGGCTCATCCAGGGCGTTAACCTTGACCAAATAATCTGCAAAGCGCACCTGTGCTTGAAGGGCCGGCAGATTCATCCTCACGGGTACGACCTGCATGATGTCCAGCCCCAGTGGCAGTTCCATACGTAGCCGGTCGGCAAAGGTCGCTGCAGCAAGGGGTTGGACAGTATAGACATCCATAAGCTCAGCTTCACTCGTTGCCCCAAGTTGCAACGGAGCCGCCAGCGATAGCCGAGGGTGGGGGTTGAAACCTTCACTGTAGGCCAAGGCGATACCTGCCCGACGCAGGGCACGATGCCACACCCGTGTGAGGTCGAGGTGTGAAATGAATTTAAGCGCTACCCCACGCCCAAAACGCACCCTAAGACGATTCACGGGGCTTCTTTTCATTAGACACGGGAGTGGTTTTTTCCTTGGTGATTAACACTTCTTCGATCTTCAGCCCTTTCATTTTGGTCACAACCATCTTCAGATTATCGTACTGTACCTGCTGGCCTCGCTTAGGGAAACGCCCCAAGAGATGCAGAATAAATCCAGCAATGGTTTCATAATCGCCCTCGGGCAGCTCAAGGCGAAGTTCCTCGTTGATCTCTCCGATATGCATGCCGCCGTCCACCTGAAAGGTGTTCTCGTTAATCGACTCAAACTCTTTCTCGGCAGCTGAGAATTCATCCCCCACCGGCCCCACAATCTCCTCCATAAGGCGACTCAAGCTCACCACGCCGGCGGTGCCGCCGTATTCATCAACAATCACGCTCATGCGAAAATTCTTGTCGCGCATCTCATGGAAAAGGTCGCTGATAGGTTTGTTATCCGGTGCGAAGTAAGCCGGGCGGATGAGATCATCAATGCCCACTTCCAACGCCAGCCCGTCTCTCGCAAGGGACATTAGCACATCCTTGATTGAGAGGATTCCCACCACGTTATCCATGTTCTCCTCATAAACCGGAAAGCGTGACATGGGGTTCTGGGCATAGATAGCCAGGAACTCCGCTAAGGTCGCTCCTTTATGAATACTGACCACCTCCGGGCGCGGCACGATGGCCTCCCTCACCGGCCGATCGCCAAAATCAAAGACATTGCTTAAAAGCTGAGCCTCGGACTGCTCCACGGTACCAGCCCGATGTCCCGCCGCGATCATGCTCTCAATGTCCTCCGGGCGCACCAAGGCCACCGGCTGAGGATTGCTTCCTAGTATGCGCGTGAAGAGGTTGGCCACCCAACCCAGCACCGTCACCACAGGCATAAAAAGCCAAGACAGGAGCTCAACCGGCCGTCCTAAGGAAAGGGCTAGGCGCTCACGATGGTGTACGGCGATGGTTTTTGGAGTAGACTCGCCAAAGACCAGCAGAACAACAGTAAGGATAATTGTAGCCCACACCACCCCCTGGCCTTCACCTCGGAGCGAGACTGCCAGCACCGTACCAACGGACACCGCTGCCGTACTCATCAGGTTTTGACCGGTAAGGATGGTGGAAAGTAACCGCTCCGGTTTCTCCAGAAGCTTAGCTACGCGCCCAGCTCCCTTGACCTTTTCGTCCACCATGGTCTGCAAACGATATCGCTCCAGCGAGATAAAGGCCGCCTCTGCGATGTTGAAAAATGCAACAAGCAGAACACAGCCGATCAAAAGAGAAAGATAAAGATAAAAAGTCGCCGAGGGCATATGAAAATCACCTCATTTGTCGTGTGAACTGCAAACCGCTCCATATTAACACCGGCCATAGGCAGTGTCAAAGCCCGAGCGTCCTCAATCTGTTATAATGCCCATATGAAGGTGCTGGGCATAGAGAGTTCCTGCGACGAGACCGCCTGCGCGGTAGTTGAGAATGGGCGCCACCTTTTAGCGAGTGAAGTAGCTTCACAGATAGAACTCCACGCCCGTTACGGCGGAGTAGTGCCAGAAGTAGCTTCGCGCCAGCACCTCTTGGCCATCATCCCCACCATCCGCCAGGCCATGGACAGGGCCTTGACAGGCTGGCCAGACCTGGACGCCATAGCCGTTACCCGTGGGCCGGGACTGGCCGGCTCCCTGTTGGTAGGAGTGAGTGTGGCTAAGGCTCTTGCCTTAGCACAAGGGAAGCCGCTCATAGGCATCAACCATCTGGAGGCTCATATCTATGCCAACTGGTTAAGTGCCGATGAACCAGAGTTCCCGCTGCTGTGCCTAGTCGTCTCGGGTGGCCACACTGACCTTATCCTGATGCAGGGCCACGGCGATTATACCTTGCTGGGCCGCACACGCGATGATGCTGCAGGGGAGGCTTTCGACAAGGCAGCACGCATTTTGGACCTGGGGTATCCCGGTGGGCCGGCCATCGACCAAGCTGCGTGCGCCGGCACTCCGACACTACCGTTGCCGCGAGCTTGGCTACCGGGCAGTTATGACTTCTCTTTCAGCGGTTTAAAGACCGCCCTCTACCGCTTGGCCGAAGAAAGCAACCTCGCGAATGTTAACGATGCCGCTGCGAGCTTCCAAGAGGCTGTGGTCGAGGTGCTAGTTGGCAAAACGCTCGCTGCCGCGCGAGAACATCAGGTGCGTCAAATTCTCCTTTCGGGAGGCGTAGCCGCCAACCATTGCCTGCGCACACGTCTCAAGCAAGAGTCGCCGCTTCCAGTCCTCATGCCGCCGCCTGCCCTATGCACCGATAATGCAGCCATGGTTGCCGCCTGCGGCTATTACCATCTCCGCCGACAGGCCTTAGACAGCCTTGACATGGATGTCATCCCTGATTTAAAATTGATAACCTTAGAAAACAAGAGTTAACAAGAGAATACTTGGGGTTATTTATTTCTATTCTGCCATTTTCTCCTGTACACTTCTCTCCTTTCCTTTCCGCTTTCTTGCTGGCCAGAGCAGTGTAGGTTATTATAAATTAGCAGTCTCGCCATGAGATTGCTAATCATTTTAAGCGACAGGAAGAAGGAGGGAATTTAGAAGCATGGCAATCACACTTCAGCCTTTGGCTGACCGCGTTCTGGTCAAACCGTTGGCAAAAGAGGAGGTATCCCCTGGGGGCATCGTACTGCCCGACACCGTCAAGGAAAAACCCTTGGAGGGCGAGGTTATCGCCGTGGGATCCGGCAAGCGCACCGATAAGGGCGAGGTCATCGCCATGGACGTCAAGGTGGGCGATATCGTGCTCTACGCTAAGTACGGCGGCACCGAGATCAAACTCGAGGGAGTAGACTACATGATCTTACGCGAAAGCGACGTGCTGGCCAAAAGAATAAAATAGCCAAAAGCGTATTACGAAAAACTAAAGTTAAGGAGAAAGAATAGATGGCAAAACAGGTCATATTTGGTGAGGATGTCCGCCGCTCTCTTAAGAAGGGCGTTGACGTTCTGGCCAATACAGTTAAAGTAACCCTTGGCCCAAAGGGCCACCCCGTAGCGCTAGATAAGAAATGGGGCGCACCCACCATCATTGACGATGGTGTGACTATTGCCAAAGACATTGAGCTCCCCGAGCCTTTTGAAAACATGGGTGTGCAGCTTGTAAAAGAAGCGGCCTCCAAGACCAATGATGCCGCAGGCGACGGCACCACCACCTCCACCGTACTCGCCTGGGCTATCATCACTGAGGGTTTCAAAAACATCGCCGCCGGGGCAGAACCTATCGCCCTTAAGCATGGCATTGAGAAAGCCACCCAGGCTATTGTGGACGAACTGAAAAATGCCTCGACCCCTGTCAAGGGCAAGGAGCAGATCGTCCAAGTGGCAACCATCACTGCTAAGGACGCCGCTATCGGCGACCTTATCGCCGACGTGATGGAGAAAGTTGGCAAAGATGGTGTCATCACCATAGAAGAGTCGAAAGGCACCAAATTCGAGACGGACTACGTCGAAGGCATGCAGTTCGATCGTGGCTATACCAGCGCCTATTTCGTGACAGACACCGCTCGCATGGAAACCATCGTCGATGACCCGCTCATCCTCATCACTGATAAAAAAATCTCCTCCATCCAGGAGATTCTCCCATCACTGGAGCGCATCCTCCAAGTGACCAAGAACTTGCTCATCATCGCCGACGACGTGGAGGGTGAGGCCTTGGCCACTTTGGTGGTCAACAAACTGCGCGGCACCTTGAACGTGGTCGCGGTCAAAGCCCCGGGCTTTGGTGACCGCCGCAAGGCTATGCTGGAAGATATTGCTATCCTCACAGGGGGCAAGGTCATCTCCGAGGACATCGGGCGCAAGCTTGACTCCATCACCCCCGAGGATTTGGGCAAGGCCCGCCGCGCCGAGATCAACAAAGACAAGACCACCATCATTGAGGGCAAGGGCGACTCCGAGGCTATCAAAGACCGCATCAAACAGCTCAAGGCCCAGATTGAGGAAACCGAATCCGATTTCGACCGCGAGAAGCTCCAGGAACGCATGGCGCGTTTGGCAGGCGGTGTGGCAGTGATTAAAGTCGGTGCCGCCACCGAAACCGAAATGAAAGAAAAGAAACACCGCGTAGAGGACGCTTTGGCCGCTACCCGTGCCGCTGTCGAGGAGGGCATCCTTCCGGGCGGTGGCCTCGGCCTTATGAACTCGCTCTCCGCATTGGACAAACTTGAGGTGCGCGGCGACGAAGCCACCGGTGTCAACATCATCCGCAAGGCCGTGGAAGAGCCCATTCGCTGGATTGCTATCAATGCCGGTAAGGACGGTGCGGTAATCGTGAATACCGTCAAGAACAGCAAGGCTGGCATCGGCTATAATGCCGAGACCGACGAGTACGGTAACATGGTGGACATGGGCATCATCGACCCCACCAAGGTCGTCCGTTCCGCTTTGGTCAATGCCGCTTCCATCGCTAGCATGGTGCTCATCACCGAATCGCTCGTGGCCGATATCCCCGAGAAAGAAAAAGCACCTCCCATGCCCGCCGGTGGCATGGGCGACATGTACTAGAACCTAGACAAGCCTTAGACAAACTGGACAAAAAAGACGCCCCCGCCGGGGGCGTCTTTTTTTACGCACAGCTTATATTCTCTGTTTCAGTTTCAAAATCCTGCCTTTTTGAGCCCCCGACAACTCACCCATCCTTGCTTCTAGAGCTTCGATAAATGCCTCTCTGTTGCCCGCATCAATGCCAATCGCCATCCGCTCAGCATGTTGCGGTATTTCTTTTACCCGGCAACTGGCAAGGTGGCTAAGCAGGATAGGAAACACCACCGCTTGATAGGCACGATTTGCCTTACAAAGTCCGGCAAAAACGCTGATGGCGTTATCAACCGTGATAACGCTGCCTTTTTGGTACGCTGCAACCACTTCTGATAAGCGGCGAAATATCACCTCCGGTTTAATCAGGGCAATATGAGCTAAGGCCGCCATGCTTCCCCATACAACCCGATTGTTTTTGGTTGACAACGCGGCAATGAAATCGCTGACAAAGTCTGCTATCAATTCGGGTCTTCTCTGCCCAATCTCATATAAAACCTTGATACAATCATTGGCCACCGCCTGTTCTCCCGACTTCAGGCCCTCCGCAATTTCCAAAATCCCCGCCCTGTCGTTGCCAGCACATAAGCTCGTGGCCAGTTCGATGTTTGGGGCCTCATCATTACGACCAAGATTGCAAGCTAGTAGCTCAAGCATCAGTCCTCTCCCGATAGGTTTCTAGGTAAAAAGACTTTCCCATGCCGGGAGTTTCTTCATCATTGACAGCGCCGCGCTTTCGGCGGCTTCATGAGCCAGTCCCTGCGTCTTGATGATAAAGTTCACCAGGCTCTCTTTTTTCTCATCGAAAGATTGCATGGTACCATCAAGACGAGCGCAATAGACACAGTAGTTTTTGTTCTCGTCACCCATTGCAAAATCGGACCCATTCTTCATGGGCATGCCACAGGCGATACAGGTTTTCATTTTTGATTTCCTCCACAATTATTTTCTTATCAACGATACAAAACACGCAATCAGGGTATTTTTATATCGTTTCAAAACCGATTCTTGCGGCGCAAACAAATCGCCGTTCAGCAGATAATAATGAACCAACCCGAGCCAGGTATTAAAAAGCAGGTGGAAGGGCACGTTTTTTATTTCTCCTTTACTTATCGCCTGCTCCAAAGCTTGTAAAAAATGTATGGATACCGTTGACTGTATAGATATGAATGTATTTCTCGCTTCTTCCGGCAGATAAACCGCCTCTTTTATGAGACGTTTATAAAAATCTTCATGTTTTGTCAGCACGTCTAGGTGCATATCCAAAAGTTTTTCAATGTCACTGCCAAGTTCGGATAGCAAGCGTAGCTCGCCATTTATATCACGCAAAAAATACTCCAGCAGGCAAACCAAGAGGCTCTCAACGGTTGGAAAATGCACAAATATAGAACCATGAGAAACATGGGCTTCATTTGCAATAGCCGCCGTGGTAGCGGAAAAGCCTTGCTCAGAATATACTTTTATCGCCGCGGCGATAATTCTTTCTTTGGTCTGGGCTTTTTGTAGCTGTCGTCTTCCCGCCATCTAATAACTCCATACTCATTGAGTTAACGCTCAATTTATCAGTTTACAACTGTAATGTCAACACTCATCGGCAGGGGATCTCAATTGTCCATCATGTGGCCTAAAAGCATGCTCGGGGGGCTAAAGCCCCCCGAGCATGCTTTTTCACACGAATGCATCTCTGCGCAAAGTAGCGAGTCTCATTCTGTCCAGGCCTGCCAAGCCTGTCCATGCTACCTTACGAAACAACGGAATAAGAGCAATTCGTCCATGATCGCTCTATTTTTACATAACTCAGCCAGTTGAGAAGTCTACTCTTCCAGAATGCCACGCAGTTTAGCTACTTCTTTCACCGGACCGACCACGGCTAAGTGAAAATGTTCTGGCCGGACAAATTCTGCGGCAAGGTGTCTAAGGTTATCAGCAGTCACCGCTTCTATCTCCGCCACTACCTCATCAACCGTCAGTATCTCGCCCTTGATGATCTCCTGGGCACCATGCCAGCCAGCCACACTGCGAGAATCCTCCAGGCGAAGAAGAAGGCGCCCCTTGGCCAGCTCTTTGGCCTTAGTAAGCTCAACCGCCGAAACTGTTTCGTCTCGTAGCCGCGCAAACTCCTCGGCAATGGCTTCTACTGCAAGAACCAATTTAGACGTATCTACTCCGGCATAGACAGTAAGCGCTCCGGTATCAGACAGATGTTCTGCATAGCTACTGATGCTGTAGGCTAACCCTAGCTCATCCCGTACCCGGGTAAAAAGACGGCAACTCATGCCCTCGCCCAAGATGACATTTGTAATATCCAGGGCATAGCGGCGCGGGTCAAAGGCAGACACCCCCGGCACGGAAAGGCAGAGGTGCGCCTGTTCAATGTCGCGTCTTTCCACCCTGAGGCGACGGCGGGGTTTTGGCGTATAAGGCAGAAAGGCTTTTGCCTGCCCATGAGCTGTCCAGCGCCCCAGCCGTTTCTTCACCGCTGCCACAGCCTCCTCATGTGTCACATTGCCCGCAATGGAGACCACCGTTCCGGCAGGACGGTAACGCTGGGTTACGTATGACATCAGTGCAGTGCGCGTAAGGCTGCCAACCGACCTCTTGGTACCAGCGATATCCCGCCCTAGAGGGTGGCCACCCCACATGAGCGCGTCAATGAGAAGCCCCACCCGAGACGACGGTGCGTCATAGCTCATGTTTATTTCCTCAATGATAACCGCGCGCTCTTTTTCCATATCACCGGAATCAATGCGTGAGGCAAGCAGCATATCGCACAGCACATCCATCCCCCGCTGAAAATGCGGCTGCGGCACCTTGCACCAGTAAACGGTGGTTTCGCGATCGGTGGCAGCATTTAGGGTCCCGCCAACCCCTTCTATCTCGGTGGAAATATCTCTGGACGACCGACGTTTTTCCGTACCTCGGAAGAGCATGTGTTCCACAAAATGTGAGATGCCGCCTAGGGCATCGCTTTCATAGCGCGAACCTGCCCTGATAAAGATGCAAATGGAGGCCGAGCGAGTATGGGGCATATGGTCGGTAATAATGCGTAGCCCATTATCCAAGGTTGTTTTTTGATGCACGTCTTCACCTCTCAGCATGATGGGGGTTTTATCAGCGATATTCACAAGATCGTTTCATTATGTCGCCTTAGAGGGAAACTGTCAATGGCTGGACAACCAAGGCTAACACGTGGCCGCCAGACAACCAAGCGCTAAAACCCTGGACAAGGCATGCCCTCTAATGCCAGAAGACGGCGCTTTGTATCAATCCCCCCGCTGAAGCCGCCCAGCGTCCCGCCGGATGACAAGACCCGATGACAGGGAATGACAATTGGCAAGGGGTTCTTGCCCAATGCCTGGCCAACCGCACGGCAGGCCTTCGGGTTGCCCAGGCGGGTAGCGACCCAGGCGTAACTCCGAGTCTCGCCGTAGGGGATTTCCCGCGCCGCAAGCCAAACCTGCCGCTGGAAATTGGTAGCCGCCACCAGATCAAGTATTTCATCAAATGCTACCTGTTTTCCGGCGAGATAGTCTCTAAGCTTTTTTTCAAATTCGGCAAAGCCGACCCCGCAACACTCTGCGCCGATGGGCATCCCAAGCGCGGACATAGCACCTTCAGCAGTGGAGTGGGGCAGCGCCAAAGACACTAAGCCACGAGGCGAACGAGCAGCACCTAACCAGCCCCAGTCCGTGTAAATAAGAGTATATTCCAAATCGTCAGCCAAGGTTGATCTTCACCATCTTCCATCTCGGACTCTGTTTTTGTCTCCCGCGGTCTCTCTGGGGGATTTGGAGTTCTATCAAGACTCGGATATTACCAGATCAAACCGCCCATCAGTTCGGCGCTTTAACAGGCTGACCTTTTTATTGTCAGTATTAAAGAACATAAGGTAATCGTAATCCAAAATATCTAACTGATCCTGTGCTTCGGCAAGAGACATGGGTTTCGCCTCCATGCAATGAGTTTCGGCGATGCGCCCGATGGGCGAGGGAGCCACTGCGGCATCCAAGGTGCGGACAGATCGCCCGACTTTGCTCCTGTACTGCCATTTTCCCTTGCGACGCTCAATCTGTTTGGCGATAGACTCCGCCGCCCGATCCACTGCTGTCAAGGCAGTGTCGCCGCGCTCCTCAGCATACAGGGCAACGTTCGCCCCGCTGATGTTGACTGTTACCACCTGGCGCTCCAATGCAGAGCGGGTGTGCTCCTCCAAGACCTCCACCTTGGTCTCCATGATATTTTCCAATTTGCGGTCGAAGCGCCCCAGCTTGCGTTCAATATAATCCTTAAGTTTTGGGGTAAGTTCAATATTGCGCGACTTAATGCTGAGTTCCATCATTGCTCCTTCTCAATTACTATGTATATGACGGCAGATCTTGGTTCGGCAGTACCCCACAGGAACACTACCCAAGCAATAGAGGCTCAGGCCGAGGAGCCGGATGAAAGGGCACAGGGATGATGCTAAAACACGAACAGCCTTACGTACAAAAGCCACGCTCAGGCAAAAAGACCTGCTTTTGCTCTACCGCACAACCCAGTAATGCCGGGGCAATACATAGCCAGAAGCACACGCCCCCGGCTGTGCCCACGAAGCATGATCCCTCAGCTTATCAATATTAAGAGGCTAAACCACGCTGTTTTGGCGACCGCGGCCGTTGGCACCATTCATGATCGGTTCATTGATATAAATATCGCCGTTTCTGATCTTCAGATTGAAACCGCAATCGGGATTGGTACATACCCAGGCCTTATACTTGATGGACGCTCCCTGGCTGCCGAAATCCGAGAGTGGTACAAGGTCCCCTCCATGGCACTTAATGCATTTAGGAAATCCAGACTGTTCCACAGAACCGCCTCCCAACCTTTTTATTTTTCACCGGGGCTGCCGGCATAGCTGTCATGATCCCATGGTATGCGAGGATGAGTTGCGCGTTGCTTTCGCCAGTATACACCAACCAAAACGCGGTTACAATAGAACGCATTGCCTCATTCACTGTTTCCCTGTTCAAGCTGATTTCCGCTACATTGCGGCTCTCCACGACTGTAATCTAGCGGTCGCAGCCTCAGGGGTGCGCCATTTTTCATGCGCCGGTAAGATCAGTCCGATAAAGGCAGGTATAGACTGCTCCGGCGGGGCTAAGTACGCTTTTCATGAGACTTAACTTTGAAACGTCCACAGGCAGCAAGACCGCATCCAAACAGCTCATGGCCTCTTTCAACTCTCGGCCGGTAGCAGGAGAAGCCTCGCTCTGCACACGAGCAAGGGTTAGGTGAGGCTTGAAAGGGCGCCTCTCTGGTCGGTAGCCCACGACATGCAAGTCTTCCTCAAGATGTCGGTGCAACTCCGAAAGGACCTCTAGATCACCCCCAAGCCCCACCCAAATCGTCTGAGGCTGCCCGGTACCAGGGAAAACCCCAGGCTTTGAGGTTATCAGCCGCAAGGGAGAAAAGCGGACCCCGATCTGGGACATGACACCCTTGACAGATTCTATCTGTCCCAGGGTGAGTTCACCCAGAAAACAAAGTGTGAGATGCATACTGTCTGGTGATACCCATTTGATGGAACAGGCAGTAGCCCGCTTAAGTGCCGTCTGGAGCCGAGCAAGCTCAGCCTTGACCTCAGCGGCAAGCTCAATAGCAACAAATACACGCAGACCATTCATTCTCCGCCCCCACTCAAGCCAAACAAGCGCCGAGCGTTGCCACCCGCGACGGCCGCCTGCGCAAACTTCGTAAGATCGGCTGTGCGAACCTCCGCTAGGCCTCGCGAGGGCGACATCAAAGGGTAATCCGATCCAAAAAGAATGTGTTCTGCGCCTATGATGTCCACCACTTGTCTATAGACAGCGGAATTGTATAGGTACGGCGAGGCAGCGGTATCAAAATAGACATTCTCCAGCGCTGTCATAACCTCTGGCATAAGGGCATAGAAAGGCAACCCGCCGCCCCAATGCGCCAGGATGACCCTAAGCGCTGGGTAGCTCAAAAGGAAAGGGTAAAGCATCTCCGGCGTAAGCGCCCCTTTCCCCGGATAGGCATGGCCTATAGGCTCTGAGGCATGACTCAGCCACACTAGACCATGCGCTACAAGGTAGGTAGCCACATCTGCAAGAACACCTGAAGTAAGATCGAAACCTTGAATGTCAGCCCGCATCTCACCTACCCCCTTGACACCACCTTGGACACAGCGCTCCAACTCTTTCAGGGCCACATCACCAGCTTGCGGCTGGATAGACGCCAGCCCAACCAATCGACGTGGGTAACGCGACAAACACTCCAGGACATAGTCATTGTTCTCAACGCACAGTTCGTGGCTCGTCCAACCGATACCGGCGATCACCGACACGTCTATTTCGCAATGATCCATGCTAGTCAGAAGCTCTTGCACCGTGGCCATTTTTGCCTTGGTGCTACCGTAAAGCATGGCAAAGCAGGGGTCGCGACGGGCATATTCTTCCCGGCGACTCACAACACGAGGAGAAAAAACGTGGGTATGGGCGTCAACGATCACCCACGGATTATAGCAGACGGCTGGGATGGGGAAAATCGCCGCCTCGCATAAAAAGAGGGAGCTCGCGCTCCCTCTCCGATAATACCAAAGACTCGGTTATTTTTTCTCAGACTTTTCAGCCTTGGCAGCCTCCACCGGGGACTTGCCCGCTTCAGCGGCCTCCGCTGCGGCGGTCTCCGCCACCTTCTCCTCAGCGATGGTGCTGACCTTCACGATAAGTTGCTCAGGAGCAGCCATGATAACCACACCGGAACTCGTTATAACATCGCTCACACACAAGGCTTGGTTAGCTTCCGCCAGGGAGGTGATGTCCACCTCAATCTGCGGCGGTAATTCGCCGGGGAGGCTCTCTACCTCGACCTCACTCATGAGTTGTTCAATGATATTATTCTTAAGCTTAGAGGCAGGAGCATCACCCACCAGTACCAATGGCACGGCCACGCGTATCTTGCGCTTCTTATTGACCTGATAGAAATCAACATGAACAAGTTCACCGCTCAGGGCGTCACGCTGAATCTCGCGGATGAACACGCTGCGCGTTTCCTTCTCATCATCCAGCCTGAGATCCATTAAACGGGTCGTACCTTTCAAGGCAATGGCCCGCCTTAGCTCGCCGGTGGGGCACTGCACCGCAACCGATGCCAGTCCTTGGCCAAAGAGATGCGCCGGGGTAATGCCTTCGCGGCGTAAAAAACGAGTTTTCTTCCCGCTTATGGTACGGGTGGTTACTATAAACGATTTTTCAGCCATTTACCTCTATGTCCTCCTGGATTACCCTGATCGACAAAGATACGTGTCTAAATCTCAGACACAACAGTTTGTCATGATATCATATCTGGCTCAGAATTCAAAACGCGCACCGGTTATGTAAATAAAACAGGCTTTGCGCAATTTGCCGAGCTACACCAAACCCCAGTCCCGATACCCCTGTCTGATGCACGCCAGGTACTCTGGCGATGGCTTGTTCTCGGCCACTTGGCCCGGGCGTATGAAAGCTATCGCCTCAACTGGCCTACCCATATCGGGATAGACGGTGAGGGTGATATGTTTATATGCAGATGGATAGCCCTCATATTCATCCAGCTTGGCCAGCTCCTGCTCGGTAATCTCGTACACCCCACCCATAACCTTATCCCCATGAGAGGCCTGGAGATTGGCTGTGCCTCCGCCCCAGTGACGCGAGTAACCGCCAAATACCAGCCGGTATCCCGGCAACGTGGCCGCAAAGCGCACCTTAGCTCCAGGCACCCGCTCCGCCATTTGAGTGCGCTTCAGATTAGATGCATAGGCAAAATAGTACATTCTTATCGCCGCCGTAATATTAGCCACCTAGCGTCTCCGCGTCAAACAGCATTTTTGGCGAAAGATGCGCGCCAGTCATCCAGCTATATTTAAAAAATATTTCTCTATATTCGGTCCATGCCTATTGACATTTAGTCTACGAATAGTCTATTCTAGCTAGCAAACCTAAAAAGGAGGTGTTACATGGCTAGCGTTCAAGGTTATTGTGTCAAGTGCCGCACCAAGAGGGAAATGAAGAATCCCAAGGCCATCGTCATGAAGAATGGCCGCCCCGCCACCCAGGGCACCTGTCCATCTTGCGGCACCAAGATGTTCAAAATCGGCAAAGCCTAGGCCCTCTTCCCTCGGCACCCAAAGGCTGGGCAATTTGTCCAGCCTTTGCTTTTACCAACGCTTTGATGCGCGTCTTGTTGACAATACCTTAGGCTACCCTTATATTGTCAGGAACGGGGAACAGATGAAGACCTACGACGAGCCAGTAGCAATCAAACAATTACCCCGACTTAACGAATACGGCCCCGATGACCTGTTTATCTGTTGTGCCAGTTTCGAAGAACGTTGCGTCAGCAGCGTTACCAAACTCGCCTCCAGCTTCCGTGCCCGCTATAGTATTATCTTCGTCATTGAAGAGACTTTTTACTCGCGCGAAGTCAACGCCCAACTCATCAGATTACAAACAGAGCTCTCACGTCACACCAGCGAAGGCTTATACATCATCCGTTGCCAGCGTGATAACCCGGCAGATGCCATTGGGCAAGTAAAGAACATCTGGCAACGCGTGCGCCCCAAGGACGCCGATGAGCCGTTCATCACCCTAGACATCTCCGGTTTCACCAAGATTTATCTGCTGCAACTCCTGCATTTCCTAGTTGCCGAGCAGAATCTGGGCATACCTCGCATCATCCATACCACGCAGGAATATGCCCCCACCCGTCTCACTCGCGGTGTGGAGCAAATCACCACTGTGCCCAATTTCTTTGGCACCATCTCGCTAGAAAAACAGACTCTTCTGCTACTCATGTTGGGGTTTGAGCCAGAACGTTGTCTCAGCGTCTGGAAGCAGTTTAACCCAGTGCGCACCATCGCCCTCATCTCCAATCCGCCACGCGATGGACAGACTGACTATCTGGCCTATGCCGAGAGTAGCAATGCCAGCCTGCTCTCTCAAGGCGGGGTCGAGCGACGAGACATTCCCCCAGATGATCCTTTTGGTGTACGCCAGGTACTGGAGTCCATCTACCACGAAGTACGCGATGCCTACAATGTCGTCATCGGACCTTTCGGCACCAAGCCCCAGACGATTGGGGTGTTCCTCTTCTGCCTGGAGCATCCCAAGGTGCAAGTAGTTTATTCTTTCCCCAGTAGCTACACCCACTCATACGCCCAGCGTCAGCCCGGCGCAACACTGCTCCTCCCCCTGACCTCCGTTGCAGCGATGGGCTTCAGAAACTCCGAATAGCTTGCCGCGGCTAGCAGCGTCCGGAAGCTTGCTATCCTAAGTTGAAGGGCGTACCTAAGTGCAGTAAAATGTAGGAGAGCCGGGGTGGCGGAACTGGCAGACGCAGCGGACTTAAAATCCGCCGGAGCAATCCTTGTGGGTTCAAATCCCTCCCCCGGCACCATTAACCCAATGAACCCCAACATTTCAGAGATGATGCCCCGATATCTCTGCCGGAGGACACATATGGATACTGTTATCGTCAACCAACAGGTTTTAAAACTCAAGAATGCCAGAAGAAATCTACTTTTGGTCATTGCTTTCACGGCCATCAACGTGATCTTGACAGCATTTAATGCCAGTGTTTATTTTCTCTTTTCGGCTACGGCGCCCTTGTTTCTTTTTGAACTCGGTCGAGAACTTGCCAAAGATCTGCAAAGCGACGCTTTTCTCATGGGCGGAATAGCGGTGGCCGCAGGTATCATTATTCTCTATTCCATTTGTTGGTTTTTCGCTAAGCGCCTGCCAGCTTTCATCTTAGTGGCCCTGATCATTTTCAGCCTCGACAGCCTGATGCTTATTTGGCTCGTTTTGGCGTCCGGATTTGAAGTTTCCTATTTTTTTGACATCATATTTCACGGTTGGGTTCTATTTTGTTTGATAAGCGGCGTAAGCGCTTGGTCGAAATTGCACAGAGCCAATCATGGTGATTTGCATGCTGTCCTGCAAGAGGCCGTCTCATCCGAGGCCTTGAATAACGACTCAACGGGCTGATCTTCTACCGGATTAACTTTTGCCGAGAGGGAGGTTATGTACTCTCTTCAGACGCCTGTGCCGCCGGCGACGCATCGGATAGACCCCGCCGGTGCCCAGTGAAGACCGACTGAAAACGCCGCCACCAAGACTCTTTCGCCACTTTCACGGAAGGCGGTGGGGCTAAGAGTTTGATTTGGCTTTCCAGATGGCGGATGCGCTCCGCAGCTGCACCAAGCTGTGCGGCTAATGCCAGGTTCTTTTCCTGCAACTCGCGGATAAGCCCCATCCCCTGGACAAGCCCATTGCCATCAGGAGCAGATATGTCTATGGGTTGCCCATCTGCAAGCTCTTCTTCCAACTCAGCGTTCGGGTCAAACTGGGGGGGCAACTCCAAGATGCGGTACTCCTCACCAAAGCTCCCTTTTATCAGCTCGGCCTTGATTTTGCCAGCCTTGATATGCCGACGAATGGTGCGAGTGGATACGTTTAGCTTTTTGGCAGCCTCATTGATATTCAAACCTTGATCAAACATAGTCTGGACAGTGTATAGTCAACTGGCCATAGTTGTCAAGGGTTAGCCTAGCAAGCAACGCTTGCACACCTAAATAAGCAAGTGGGCTTTAATAACATAGAGAGAGGCGACGAGCGGATTCGAACCGCTGATGGGGGTTTTGCAGACCCCTGCCTTGCCACTTGGCTACGTCGCCTTAAAATGAAGCTCCAGGGGGAAGCTGGAGCGCTTGAATTAGGTGGAGCGGAAGACGAGGCTCGAACTCGCGACCTCCTCCTTGGCAAGGAGGCGTTCTACCACTGAACTACTTCCGCACGATGTCCTTGGTGCCGAGAGAGAGATTTGAACTCTCACGAGATTTTATCTCACTAGCCCCTCAAGCTAGCGTGTCTGCCATTCCACCATCTCGGCCTTCTGGCAGGAGTGGAAGGATTCGAACCCTCGACCGGTGGTTTTGGAGACCACTGCTCTACCAACTGAGCTACACTCCTAGCTCAGCCAACATCATAGCACAGTCTGTTAAAAGTTGCATCATGTGGGCACAACTCGCCTGATATATTATGGCAAGATAGTGCACCTGTCAAGCCTCTGACCGCCTAGACGGCCTCCACCAGTAGCGCTTCCTCGCCGACAAGCTGGATGAGACGACGCCGAAGGTCATCGCAATATTCAATGCGCACTTGACCCATCTTGAGCTTGAAGATTTTGGAGCCGTTATTCACGATCAAGCCAAACTCGTCTGAGCCTGGATAGTCGCCTAAGATCGCCAGCACCTGATGGAGGCGGCTGCTATCGCCATCGACATCATCCGTCTGCCGAAGAGTGACGACCAGCCGCTTACGTTCGGCAGGCTTAGTGTTGATATCGGTTGCAGGCATCTCCTGGACTGTCTCTTTCTTTGCAGTTTCTTGATTGGCAAATGGCCTAGATGTTTCACCCGGAGCAGCCTGGGGCATCACCTCAGCTCGTTTCGGCCGCTTCTCCGGCACCGGCTTTGAAGGCTGGGGTGCAATTGCCGTGTCAGGGGCTGGTACGCTCACCGAGGTGAGTTCATAGCGCACCGCCCGGTCGCAGGTGAGCTGCATCTGATCGGCTCGTTCGCGTACCCTGCCCTCTACAAGCACGATGTTCCCTTCCTGCCAAAGTTCCTTCGTCTGGTTGTATATGCGCGACCAGACCATTACTTCAATACGCCCGGTCAGATCCTCCAGCATGACCGACGCCGAGGTCTGTCCGTCTTTGGCCACAATGTGGTGCAAGGAGGCGACCATGCCGGCCATCCTTACAGTCTGCCCCTCCATTTCGCGATCCACCTGGCCACAAAGGACGGTCTCGTCCGCACTGGCCCGGCCTACATACGGACTAAATGGATGTTCAGAGAGATAAACACCAGTCAACTCTTTTTCCCATCTTAGCTTCTCGGCCGCGGTGACGCTCGATCTCTCCATTTCCAAGTCGGGCAGGGGTGTGTCAGTTGACTGGCCCCAAAGATCAAACATGGTTGTTTGACCGGTGGCACGCAGTTTGGCCTGGTGCTGGTGTAGCTCCAAGATGCGCTGGACATTGGCGTTCAGGGTGGCTCGGTCTTCCAGGCTATCCATCGCCCCAGCGCGAATTAGGCTTTCCAGCACCCGCCGATTCGCCGTAGAGAGATCGGCACGGCGACAGAGATCCTCTACCGACTTGTAGGGACCGTTCTTCTCGCGCTCATCAATAATGGGCTTTACCGCTCCTGTTCCAACATTTTTGATGGCCGTCAGCCCAAAGCGCACCGCAACACCCTCGCCCTCCTTTTCAATGGCGAAGAGGTGCTGGCTTCTATTGATATCAGGCGGCAATACCTTGATTCCCAAACGCTGGCACTCACTCACCGCCACCGTCACCCGGTCGGCATCTCCAACATAGGCCATGAGGAGAGCGGTGATGTACTCCTCAGGGAAATTGGCCTTAAGATATGCCGTCTGGTAGGCAATCAAGGCATAACTCGTAGCATGGGCTTTATTGAAAGCGTAGCCCGCAAAAGGCTCAATGAGAGCGAATACCTCGCTTGCCAGTTCCTCTGAAAACCCCCTCTTTTTTGCACCGTTTATAAAATTCTGGCGCTCTTTCTTCATCACCTCAGGGATTTTCTTGCCCATAGCCTTTCGGAAGATATCAGCCTGGCCAAGCGAGTAGCCCGCAAAGGCGCGCACAATAAATAGTACCTGCTCCTGATAGACAATGACGCCGTAGGTCTCCTTGAGGAAGTCCTCCAACACGGGGTGGGGATAGCGAATCGGCTCCAGACCGTGTTTGGAGCGGATGAAATGCGGAATCTGCTCCATCGGTCCCGGGCGGTAGAGGGCAACCATGGCGGCAATATCGGAAAATACCGATGGTTTGAGCTCTTTGATATAACGGCGCATGCCGGTGCTTTCGAGCTGGAAGACGCCCACCGTCTCCCCCGCCGACAAAAGCTCAAAGGTCTTGGCATCGTCAAGGGGAATCGTCTTTAAGTCAATATCCAGGCCCCGCGTCTTCTTGATAATCTCTCTCGCCCGTACCAGCACTGTAAGATTGGACAATCCCAGAAAATCCATTTTGAGGAGGCCGATGCGCGCAATATCCTCCATAGGAAATTGGGTCATCACGAGCTCTGAGTCATCATCACTACGAGAGAGTTTTTGCAGAGGCAAATAATTGGTAAGCGGCTCCTCGGCGATAACCACTCCAGCGGCATGGGTCGAGGCATGGCGCGAAATGCCCTCCACTTGACGGGCAGCGTCCACAAGCTTTCGGATGACTTCATCCTGGCCATATATGGTGCGAAGCTCAGTATTCTCCTCCAGCGCCCGCTCCAATGTCATGCCCGCTGCAAACGGCACCAGTCGTGCCACCCGATCCACATCGCTGTAGCTCATGCCGAGTGCCCGACCTACATCTCGAATTGCCGCGCGTGCGCCAAGGGTTCCAAAAGTGATAATCTGCGCTACATGGTCGGCACCATATTTTTCGGAGACATGGCGGATGACCTCATCGCGCCTGGTATCTTCAAAGTCCATGTCGATATCAGGCATCTCTCGACGCTCCACATTCAGGAAGCGCTCAAAGACCAAATGGTGAGCCAAGGGGTCAAGCTCAGTAATGCCCAGACAGCGTAGCACGATAGACGATGCCGCCGAGCCACGCACGTTGTAAAGGATACCTTCGTTCCGAGCGAATGATATTATTTCCCATACCACCAAGAAATACTTGGCGAAGTTGGTTGAGCGGATAACTTCCAGCTCATATGTCAGCCGCTCCCTGACATCGTCCGAGGCATCGGGATAGTAGCGCGCCATCCCCTCATCGCAAAGCTCCTTAAGGTACACATCAGGTTCCATGCCCGCAGGGATGCCGATGTCCGGCAGATGGAGTCGGCCAAACTCCAACTCAAGGTGGCACATGTCAGCGATTTTTTCGGTGTTGGCAATGGCTTCGGGGATATCTTGGTAAAGATCCGTCATCTCCGTGGGGGTCTTAAAAAAGATGGCATCGCCGGTCTTAAGACGCTTCTCGTCATCAATGGTACTATTGGTGCCAATACACAAGAGAAGGTCGTGGGCATAGGCATCAGCCTGGTTAAGAAAATGTACGTCATTGGTGGCCACAAGAGGGATGCCTAATTCCCGCGCCATAGAGATAAGTTCCTTGTTCACCTGTTCAAGTTCGGGAATCGGCTGGCGCTGTACCTCCAGATAAAAACGGTCCTTGAATGTCTGTTGATACCACTGCGCCGCCTCTCTGGCATCCGCTAGGCGATTGCCCAGAATGAGATGAGGCACTTCACCTGCGAGGCAAGCCGACAGGGCAATCAAACCTTGGCTGTGGGCGGCCAGAATTTCTTTGTCCATGCGTGGCTTATAGTAGAAACCCTCTAGGTTGGCCAGGGTGACAAGGGTGATGAGGTTGCGCCAGCCGACCTGATCCTGAGCTAATAGCACGAGGTGGTGATTGCTCTTCTCGCTTGCATTGCGACTGTGGCGAGCACCTAAAGTAAGATAAGCCTCACAACCCAGAATGGGCTTGATGCCAGCATCCTTGGCCGCCTTATAGAACTGGATGGCACCGTGAAGGTTCCCATGGTCAGTGATGGCCAAAGCATTCATGCCCAGCTCTTTGGCGCGGGCGATGACCTGCGGAATACGGCACATGCCGTCTAGCAGGCTGTATTCAGTATGCAGATGTAAATGCGTAAACATAGCTCAACAGGGGTGAAACAGGCTCAATTATATCACAGGACTCCCAGCTTATTATCAAAGCAGCCCCGGCCAAGAAAGACCGGCGAGACTCAAATTCCGTCAAAGACTCTATATGTTTATGGTTTAGGCACGCCCCATGCGATTTTGGCACCGGATTTTTCGTAAAGCAAGTCGTTCCAGCCATCACTCCAGCCAGATGGCATAATCGTACCCTGATGCCTCGGATAGATTAACGAACGCATCTATCCGGCCCTTTAGATCGGATCATCCGATAATCCTTGCCAGCGGAGCAGACATGAGGTAGCTAGTTAGCTTTGGTTGTGTCTGTTTCTTTTGATAAGACAGATGGTCACTGGTCAATTTTTTTCGGCCGGTAAGCCGCTTTTCCGCTATTTTAGGCACAAAATGGGCGGTATAGGATTCGAACCTATGACCTCCTGCGTGTAAAGCAGATGCTCTAACCGGCTGAGCTAACCGCCCTAGGTAAATGCTGTTGTAGGACAAACGAAAACGGCAAACAACAGACAAATAAAAATGGCGCGCTTGGCGGGGCTCGAACCCACGGCCTCAGCCTCCGCAGGGCTGCGCTCTATCCAACTGAGCTACAAGCGCTTGGTGCCGAAGGAGAGATTTGAACTCTCACACCCTTTCGAGTACTACGCCCTGAACGTAGCGCGTCTGCCATTCCGCCACTTCGGCCTACTTTCAGATTATATCTACACCAGATTGCACTGTCAATGAAACTGACATAGATAGGCTCATCCTAAAAGGTCAGCCGCTCGGAAGAGTCATGGAGAGACTGACCCATGGCCGATAGCAGCCCAGGGAGGATTGGTGCAGACAGCCTAAGTCAAGTCGGAGTGCTATCCGCCGCACGTACCGCATGAGCTAGAGGTGCAACTTCCACACCCGGAGCCACCCAGCGGAGCGGTGTAGCCCGTGTCGTCTTTGGCCAAGCAAGAAAAACGCGAAATGGTGCGCGATACAAGCTGTCTGCACTCTGGGCAAGCGCCTTTGTCAGAGGACTGGCTCATGGGGCGCATGAGCTCAAAACGCGTCTGACAGGCCTGACAGTGGTACTCATAGATAGGCATACTTATGCTATTCTAACATTTTCCGCTCGCCCGTCAAGAGGGCTTCTATTGACGGCCACGGTTATTCTTGAGGTAAAACCAGGACAGGCCTCCGATAATCAGCGCAAGGCATGCTGTCAGCCCCGCCACGATTAGCACGCTGTCAAACCAGAAGCCCTCGGGAAACATCATGATGAGATAGTCCCGACTTGGATCGAGTAGCCATAGATCGTTAGTAAAGCTTAGGAGATGGAACTGCTGCCAGAAGCCGCCAAAATCAACAAGCGCTATAACCCCTACCACCGCAAGGATCCCCATGCTGAGGATACCTCCGCTCAACCCACCAGCGGCGAGATCTCTCCGATAGGCCGGGCGGCGGTACCAGAGTGCGAATGCCGCATATACCAAACTGTACAAACCAGTTACCACAAGCGCTATGTAGTCCAGCCGCACCAGATCCTTAACGTCCTTAAGATGAACCACCTCCCGCTCATTAAAAAGGGTGAAAGATTGCTCATCTTTCTCCACCGTGACGTTGACATATTCCTCACCAGAATTCCAATAACTTATAAGAGCGCGGGCAGCCTTGTTTAATTCCAGAGGGCTGATGCCCGTAACTGTGCTGATATCGTATTTGTCGAATCCGTAGCTATAGAGACTTGGGCTGTTAAAGGCCACACCTATGGAGGCCGTGAAAAGAAAGATGGGCAAGAAGATGATAAAAACTACCTGGGCGACTCGTACGGTTACTTTCATACCCAGATTTTACCCCGACAGCGCCTAAATTACCAATTTGTCATACCTGTCCATAGACAGTCTATAGACAATATGGTCAGCCTGTCTATGCATCCCAGCCCAAGCATACTGCATCGTATCCAAGGGACATGCTACAATACGCACATGGCCATCATCACCCAGCTATTTGACTTAATCTGTTTCCGTTGTGGCGAGTGCTGCCGACGCTACCAGGTACTTCTGGACCGCACTGGGATCGCACTCCTGTCAAAGCACATGGGCCTGTCCACTGAGGATTTCCGCAGGCGTTATGCCGACCCCCGTTGGCCTGGAACAAACACTTGCCTCGTGCAACAAATAAACGGCAGCTGTCCCTTTCTGCGGGGTGAAGGCAGGGAATTCTTATGCACCGTACACCTAAATAAGCCGCAACCCTGCCGCGATTGGGCAGCAAGCCCTGCCAAGCTTGAGTGCCAACGTGGACTCCAAAAACTCTGGAAACTTACTGTAGACAGCTCTGGGCATCTCCAGGGTATGCCCGAGGACATCTCTGCGTTCCAGGGCTTCCTTAATACCTGTGCCAAAGAGGAGTAGGGCGACTATAGTCGATTCATTTATGAAGTGCTAACACCAAAATAATCGTAGTGCCATTACAAAAGTTGATGCTGGTTAAGTTAAACGGTTATAAGACCAGATCAACCTCCGAGGTAAAGCTTCTCCAATATCCAGAAGAGAAGACGCTTAACGGGCCAGAGGAGCTTAATAAGCGCAAACGCCAAAGCTACTCCTAGCAAGCCAATAATGACTCCTCCGAGTATGTCAACCGGATAGTGTATGCCGACATAAATGCGGGCGAAGCCTGCCAAGCAAGCCATGCCTAGTAGCCAGCCGCCTGCTTTCCGATTTTTCAGCCAAACTGCAATCGCCAAACCAAACACCACCGCCGCCATGTTAGACGGAAAGGAAGGATCGGTTGGTCGATAGAAAAGTAGTTGGACACTTGGTTCAGCCTCAAACGGACGCAGACGGTTAAAGAGATTTGAGAGAGCTGTGCCTGCTAAGACTTGGTTTTTCACGAATATTAGATTGATAAGAGCCACCATGCCCGTTGCCAGTCCCAAGCTGCTCATAGCAGCAATCACGGCAAGTTGGTTGTCTCGTCGTTGGGACTGTTCACGGGTACCGAACCACATCACCACCAGCACCAGGCACATGGCGATTATCATAAAATAATCACTGGCGATACCAACAAAGAGATGGTCCAGAAAAGGGACGTGCCCGGCCAGCCCATTTATCCAGCGAAAAAGCGCCCTATCCCAGCCCACGCCTCATCCTTGCCAGGCTCCGCATCACAGCTTGTGCCCAAGTGATATCTTTTAGGGCTTCTAGACCGGTACCCCGAGCCTCGTTGCGGCGTAGCCGCCAGTGATTTATGAGCGATGAGAAGAGAAAGGTAAAAGCCACCGCCGAGGCCATGGCCAGCACAAAGAAGCCGGCCTGTTCCGCTCCCTCAATGATGCCGGTTTCATTCCGGCGATTCCAAAAGAAGAAATCCACTAGCGATGGGGTGATCGTCACCGCCGCAAAGATGCCGCCGAAAGCCTCGCGGGAGATGGTGAAAATGCGCCGGCTAGGGAACGGTCTCACGCGCACTTCACCCGGGGCAATCAGCAACCCCCGGAAGCCGCCATAAGCCGCCGCGACCTGAAGCACCCCCAGGCCAGCAATGAAGACCAGTAAGCTATATTCCCAAACCAAGGTAGCGAAAGCCGGCAGATTGGTTTTATCCATAGTTTCAGATAAAATTCGGAGAGTTTATTTGTAACGAACGCATTACCGGAGGCTATTATGATATAATAAGCAGTGAATATCAAGGTCGTTGCCACCAACCGTAAAGCCTACCACGACTACACCATTTTAGAAACGCTTGAGGCTGGGCTGGCGCTCTCTGGCTCAGAGATAAAATCCGTGCGCGAGAGTCAGGTTAGCTTAGGCGAGGCTTACGTGAAAGCCGAAAACGGTGAGTTGTGGCTCACCGGAGCGCACATCGCCCGATATGATCCAGCGAGCTACATGAGTCACGATCCGACCCGACGGCGGCGGCTTCTCCTACACCACAAGGAAATCAATCGGTTGCGGGGCAAGATAAAGGAAAAAGGCCTGACACTCGTACCACTAAAGATATATATTAAAGAGCGTCTCGCAAAACTAGAAATTGGACTGGGGCGTGGTAAGAAGCTTTATGACAAGCGGGAAGTCACTCTACGCCGGGACACCGAACGGGAGATAGAGCGCACCTTAAAAAGAAAGTAGCTACGAGTTGTGGCGGGGAAACTCAAAGACACACCGTCACTGACTCAAAACTAGTAAATGGGGACGCGTGGTTTCGACAGTGAGAGTCATCCACAGGATTGCAGGCTGAGGATGCCATCCACCTCATTAAAAAGATGGCAAACAACAACTGCCGAACCTGAAATGGTTCTCGCCGGCTAAATAGCCGACGCATCCGGCCCGGTCCCACCCCGACGGACTGGGATTTGGGTGACATTCAGCCGGGGTGCCGCTCGCTTACGCCGATAAGGCGGGTGAAAGATTTATCGGCTAGCCTCCGTGGACTCGGCCAGTTGAGGACGCTGGGGTTAGATAAAGAGCTGGCTAACCTGTAGTATATCCTGGGAGGTTCTCATTGGACGGGGAGTTCGACTCTCCCCCGTCTCCACCAACTCCAACATTTCCCCGTTTTTGCACACGAATTAGACGCATTTTTGCCCCTCGTGTCAGCCCAATGGCTTTCCCATACAACGCTTTCAACGCCGGCGTTGGCCTTACCGCCAAGACTCTCTTTTCTCTCAGATCTATGAAAACCGTTTCGATAACACTTTGGAGCAATTTACCCTTTTCATCTGCGGTTGCTTCACTCCAGAAGCTAGGGATATCGGCAAAAAGTGCCAATGCTTCCTCAAACTCTGGTTTGGCAGCTCCATTAGCTTGCCGCATTTGGAAATCAATCTCCGTTAAGCGACGATTGTACTCATCTTCGGAATACGCGCCATCTGCATAGGCTCGGCTTAACCGGCGACGCTTATCTCTTAGCACCGCCAAGCTCGGAACCCCAGAATTCTTCACAACAAGCTCAGCCATCTTCTGCCGCCAATCTGGGGCAACCTCCAGTGAGTAAAAAATATCGACCACTTGCTGATCGATTACTCCTGCCACGAGGGACTTATTTCTGGCTTTCGATTATTGACGAGCTGCGGACGCGGGGGGTAAGAAGACTGGGGTTCATCAGCATAGACGGGTTGAATGGCCTGGAGGANGGCATACGC
>JGI24702J35022_10000143_pt1 | contig 36077 bp, 20 predicted proteins | sample TergutTh196P4_FD_35022 | JGI IMG/M metagenome (IMG submission 35022) | reverse complement strand
AAGTACGACCTGAACCATGACGGTAAGATTGATGAACTTGATCTGGCCATAGTGGTTTACTACTATCTTGCAAATGACCTGGAGGCGGATTGGGAAGTGGTTAAGTTTGACATCGCCTCGGCTAAGGACTGCGATGTGGCTGTGAACGGCAGGGTAGACTTGGCCGACATGATCGAAGTCATCGCGAACTACTGCGATTCATATTGATTTGAAACAATACTCCAGGGAGATAGTATATTTCTTTCTATGAGCAATGTGCAGCTATGTGTAATACGCAGCTATGGTAATGTTCAGCTATGTTGTAATACGCAGCTATTTTGTAATACGCAGCTATGTGAAACATGCAGCTAGACGCTATAAACACTCGTTACATACGGTCAGACCTCATGGAGGCAATTTCGCCATGAGGTCTGACTGCGTAATTTACGTATCAAAGCTTCTGTTATAATATTCCGTTATGCCTAATCATGTTCACATAATCTTGATTGTCAGCTGCATGTCCGAGAAGTCGCGGCTACTGTTTTTTTTACCAACAACTTTTGTCTACACCCTATATTCCGAGCCGACTCCTTCTCAATTGCTCGCCCTCGGTAAAGAACTGTTTTGAGACATGCCCTTCAAGTGGAAGGATTTTTTCATGTATGGCGTCTACTATCCAATCTGCCTGAGGGAAGAAGTCGTCCTCAAACTCGTATGCAGGCGTGATCCAGTTGCGCGCGCCAACAACCACCGGCGGAGCGTCAAGCCAGTCAAAGGCTACCTCCGTTATAGTCTGTGCAAAATCCTTAAGGTGCGAGCCACGCTCGCAAGCGTCGGACACAAGAACTATCCGGCCCGTCTTTTTTACGCTCTCTATGACTTTTTCAAAGTTGAACGGAACTATAGAGCGCGCGTCGATGACTTCGGCTGACAGTCCGTAATCTTTCTTAAGAATGTCGGCTGTCTTTACCGCAACGTAAAGCGTTGGCCCGATCGACAGTATTGTGAGGTCACAGCCGGATATTTTCACATCGGGCTCACCGATCGGCACTTCATAGTACCCCTCAGGCACGCCTCCTTTATGAAATTGCTCGCCGACGTCATATATCTTTTGGCTCTCAAAGAATACGACGGGGTCTGTTCCCATCAGCGCGGAGTTCATCAGGCCTTTGGCGTCGTATGGGGTTGCAGGATATACGCATTTGAGGCCGGGTATGTGAGCAATGATTGAAGTCCAATCCTGGGAATGTTGGGCGCCGTATTTTGAACCTATCGAGATGCGAAGGACAACGGGCATTCTTAGGATTCCCGCGCTCATCGACTGCCATTTGGACAGTTGATTGAAGAGTTCGTCACCCGCGCGTCCGACAAAGTCGCAGTACATGAGTTCCACAATAGCCCTCCCGCCACACATTGCGTAGCCGACGCCGCTTCCCACAATCGCCGCCTCAGATATAGGGGAGTTGAAAAATCTGTGGTATGGGAGAGACTCAGTCAGACCGCGGTAGACGGCGAAAGCGCCGCCCCAATCCCTGTTATCTTCGCCGTATGCCACCAGCGTTGGGTCTGTGTAGAATTTATCAAAAATAGCCTCAAATATGCCGTCGCGCAGTTGGTACATTTTGGCTTTGGAAACAGGCGAACCGTCCTCACCAAACGCGAACCGAGATTTCCTCGCTATTTGCTTCACGCGCGGGTTCTCTTCCATGGGCATCAGCGTCTCTGGCGGCAGATCATCCATTTTTTCCACTCTTTCATTTGAAAACATAAAGTCGTCAAGACAATCCACTGAAATACGCGGGGAAATCTCCAGATCGACAGCATAACCGCAAAGCCTTGTCACTCGTTCCTTTACGCCGGCGTTTATCGATTGAATGGCTTCATCAGTCGCCACGCCCGCTTCTATCAGGCGTTGACCAAAAGACTTGACGCAGTCCTGCGCCGCCCAGAGATCGACCTCCTCCTTTGTGCGATAACTCCCACTGTCGGAAGGCGAATGCCCTGTGAGCCTATATGTCACAACGTCAAGCAATGCGGGCGCTTTGGCACTCTCGATCAGGGCCTTTTTGCGCTTCATCGCCTCAATGACTGCGAGGGGATTGTACCCGTCGACCCGCTCCGCGTGCAATTGCTCGGGGTTGATGCCGGCGCCGACGCGAGCAAGGACATTGTATCCCATTGTTTCACCAACTGTCTGACCACCCATTCCATATTGGTTATTGAAAAAATTAAACAATATAGGGAGCCCGCCCCTATAGCCTTCTTCCCAAAGTTGTGAGAACTGATCCATCGAGGCGAAATTCATAGCTTCCCACACAGGTCCGCAACCCATTGACGCGTCGCCAATGTTGCAAATAACTATGCCCTTTTTGCGATTCACTTTCTTATACAGAGCAGCGCCCACCGATATGGTCCCGCTTCCTCCGACAATCGCGTTGTTCGGATAAATCCCGAAGGGTGTAAAAAAAGCATGCATGGAACCGCCAAGCCCCTTGTTAAATCCCGTCTCTCTGGCAAATATCTCTGAAAAAGCGCCATAGACCAAAAAGTCCACGACAAGTTCTTTGAAGTTATCCTGATCCTTTTCAACAACGTTCAATATAGAACCGTCAAAGTAGCCCTTCATAATATCGTAAAGCTCCTGATCTTCCATCTTATGGGATGAAGACAGGCCTTTTGCAAGGATTTCGCCGTGACTTCTGTGTGAGCCGAATATATAGTCGTCCTTATCAAGAATGTATGCCTGACCTACGGCAGACGCCTCCTGACCTGTGGAAAGATGGGCGGGGCCAGGGTTGTTGTACTCGATGCCATTGTATGAGTTCGTCGTCTTAATTGAATAAAGGGCGGTCTCGAATTCTCGGATTAGAGCCATATCGCGGTATATCCGTAAAAAATCGTCGGTTGAAAAGTTTTCCCTTTCCTGTGCTATAGACCTGTCATACGCGTTGATGGGAATGCTGCTAAATGAAACGACCCCGCTTTTTCTCAGCTTCGAAGGGTCAACTAGTTGTGATTTTGGCATTTTTGCTTCCTCCATATAATCAGTTTATATAAGAATCGCAATATCTAAATATTGCAATATCTAGAAACACGATGTCTAAAAAACACTATCTAAAAAACACTATCTAAAAAACACTATTTGTCGCTAATAAGCTAAAATTTTCCAAGAGTGTAATAAGTTCTTTCAGAAATCGCGCAGCGTCAGCGCCATCCATAGCCCTATGATCGAATGTTAGCGACAGTCCCATTGCAGGGTATGGCGTCCCTCCCCGAATACGCTCAATTATTGAGCACACCCCTAAAATGCCCGTTTGAGGCGGATTGAGCACGGGCGTGAACGACTCTATGCCCAACGTACCCATATTTGAAATAGTGAAAGACGCTCCCTGAATGAGATCCGGACTTATAGCGCCCTGCGCGCACATGGAGTATAATTCCTTAGCTCTTGATGAGATGCCGGAGAGGGACATAGTGTTTGCGCGGAATATCGTCGGCACAAGTAAACCGCGCGGCGTATCTACGGCAACGCCAATATGCGCGTCGTTGAATACTTTCATCGTATTGTCGTCCAGAAAATGCGCGTTGAGGCTTCTATGCTTAATAATGGTCCGGGACACGGAATACACGATAATGTCCGTAACTGTAACAGCGGACAGCCAGGAATTACCGGCGACCGCTTTTGCCTTTTTACGAAATCCAATAATATCCGTGGCGTCAAATGAGGAATTTAATGTGAGCTGTGCGGAATTGGTAAGAGATTTGAGCATAGTTCGTGCAATGGTTCTGCGTACGCTCGAAAGTGGTACAATTTGCCAGTCGGCGTCAATCTGTGCCGCTCCGGATTGTACGTCAGCCGCCGCTACGCCTGTTGATTCGAACGCTTCTAAATCACCATGCCTGATCCTTCCTCCCATACCCAAGCCGTGGTGACCTGCATATGGCGTTCCGCCCGCTTTTGCAGCAGGTGTGAGCCTGAGGCCTTTGTCTATCTGAGACTGGACGTCGCGTTCGATTATACGTCCCCCGGGGCCTGACGCCACAGTGTATTCCAAGGCAACGCCGCTTCTTTCAGCAAAAGCCCGCGCGCGGGGAGACGCCTTAGAATGTCCACGAATTTCATGAGACGGCAAATGCGCAGGCGAATCTTTCGATGGCGCCCCTTTCGATGGCGATTCAGCTTCACTTACTTCATGCACAGACGACTCAGTCAACGGCGCTGCAGTAGAAAGCGCTTCAGCATCAGGAGCTACAGTCGTAAAAGCCTCAGCCTTTGGCGCCTCATCTCTCATTGCATCAGGCGCCGGAACCTTTGCCTCCCCGGCTTCAACTCCCTGGCTTGACTGACCGGAAAACGCGCTAATATCCTCTCCAGCTTCACCTATGAAACACACATTTGCCAGACATTCAACCTCATCGCCTTCCCCATAAAGAATTGCCAGCAAAACTCCGTTCGTTTTAGATAGTTCATCAAACGTAGCTTTATCTGTTTCGTAAGAGAAGAGTAAATCATCAACGTTTACTGTGTCTCCGACGTTTTTATGCCATTTTGTGATGATACAGCTCTCAACCGATTGTCCTTGCCGTGGCATAATCACTGCTACCGCCATATCATTGCCCCCCCTCCAACAAGAACTTTTCGGCTTCCGTACACCATAGTCCATTGTTGGACTCAACGATTTCGGCAAGCCGGGCTAACGCCGGGTCGGTTTTACCGAGTTCCTGCAGGCTGTTTAACGCCGTCAGAGGCATAGAAATGTGCGTGTAGATCAATTTTTTGCCTCCGGGTATGTTTGGAAGATTCAACGTTGTGTCTATAACCGAGTCAAGCCCGCCGATGTGCGTTACCATCGAGGCGGGATTTATAAGCCCTCTTTCCATCATTGAAAGGGCTTCTCTCATATCATCTGTATTCCCACCGCTCGTACCGATTGTATGAGTTGATGAATAATGCACATTGTAAAAATTGATCTTCGCTGATAATTTACTGTCCACAGGACCCGCGAAAAAATTCAGGCAGCCGTCCCGCCCCAATATTCTGTCGCCCAGTTCAAGCAACGGCGCTACTGGCGCAAAAACAAATACGTCGTCATAGCCCTTGCCTCCGGTGAGCTCCATCATCTCTGAGACGTCTGATGTATTTTTGTATATCAATCTCACTCCCGACTCCAAAGCCTTCTCGGGCGGAAGCAACTCAGAGGCTCGCTTTAGCCTGACGTCATCCACGTCAGTAACAACGACAAGACCAGGTTTTTTGTCGCACCCGGCTGCGTAAGCAATCGCGCCGATCCCCATAGGTCCCGCGCCCGCAAGTATCGCCGTACTTCCTCCGGGTTTAATACCCATATCGTGGATCCATTTACCCGCCGTAGTGTGAAAACTCGCGTGGAACGCGCCAACGATACATGACATTGGCTCGGATAGCGAACCGTAAAAAAACGCCTCGCCGCTATAAATAAGAAGACAGTCCTGAAGCATTACCTCTTCCGGGATTACAACGTAGGTTGCGCTTCCGCCAATGTACTTGAAGGAATAGCCTGGCGCGTCCAGAGAGCCCTTGTAATTTAGAGCCGGCTGAACTGTAAATTTTTGGCCTCTGGAGAATTTGTCCCGCCACTTCGCGCCAACCTCAATAAGCTCCCCACAGAACTCATGACCGACGATTGTCGGGTTTTCGGCGACGTTGTCCGGAACGCGTTTATGATCGGCGCCAAGAATAGCCGCCTTGTGGGTTGACATGCAGATGCTGTCTGACACAATTTTCGCAAGAATCTCGCCCTCTCCTATTTCAGGGAGTTCGAATTCTTCCAGTCGCAAGTCTTGCTTTCCATAAAGCCTTACAGCTTTCGTCTTCATAATTGTTTCACCCCTCACATTACATAACTTACTTCCCTTGCGTTTGATTGTCTCTCGCATATAATTCTTATAGCTTTTCGTTCATTGTAAAATCTGGCTTGAGTGGTGTCAATACACAAAGTGGCGTTGGCTGCGCGCAATGCCTGTCTTTTGCAATTTGGACATCAACAATTCATATCCAGACATCACAGGAACATTTTAAGACATCATCAGTTTGCTTTAAGACATTTAGAAGAAAATATGATTTGTATAACATAATAGTTGATGCAAGTTCTATCCAAATCCATGTGAAAACACAGAGACACAACGACACAGAGGGGCGATGGGCTATGGGCTATGGGTAAAGAGGTAGATATTCTGAAAGTCCGCCCTTTCTTACAACTCGGTTCACAGAAAACAAAAAAATATAGGAGAAGACTAATTTCAAATAGAACCCTATAAGCGCCTTTTGACGAATGAAAGAGCAAAGCGCTGAGTGCAGTTATGCAAAAAAAACAAGCGACAGGGGGGTGTGGGTAGGTTGCGCTAATTTTTGCAAATTGTACAAGCACAAGCTTTTTTATATCTCAATATATCATAATAATGGAAAGAAGGATGAATTATGACAAAACGCATCGTATCCTGTATCGTACTGGCCTCTATGCTGATAAGCCTACTGGCCGGAGTCGGGACGCCGGCATTTGCGGCGCCCATGAGCACTTCCATCGTCAACCTGAAAGTCAACAATTTAGAAGAGCCCTCATCCCCAACCTTAGCCAGCGCAGCTCTGGGCGCCTCATTAGAGGTATTCGCACAGAAAACAGAGTATATGGAGAACCCCATCGGCATAGACAAGGAAAAGCCATTGTTTTCATGGAAAATTGACAAGGACAACGCGCGAGGCGTCATGCAACAATCATATCAGGTGTTGGTTGCTTCGGACGCTACGTTTGCTACGCTTGTTTGGGACAGCGGCAAGATAGTGAGCGATCAATGCAACGCGATTGAATACAATGGAAGCAAGTTGGCAGCTGGAAAACAGTATTTCTGGAAGGTAACAGTTTCAGACAACAAAGGTGATACCGCAACATCGGACGTTGCAACTTTTGGCATGGGCATGCTTGGTGTTGAAGCTAATTGGAATGACGCTCAATGGATCACCAATTTAGGCGGAAATGCGCCCCCGCGAACGGAATCTATAACTGTTGAATACATAGACCATTATTCCGGCGGCAACAACCACTGGGCTGACAGCAAATGGGATACGACCGTGGGAGGCCCCACAACCGTTCAGGGCATACAAATACCTGGCTCCAGGGTCAGCACAAGCGGCGGTCAACGGTTTACCGGTAGCATGGATCCGCAGTATAGAACCTATAATACAAATGTTCCGCTGATGCGTAAAACATTCTCAATCCCAACCGGCAAGCAAATAGAAAGAGCCACCGTGTATGCCAGCGCCTTGGGGCACTATGAACTTCAGATCAACGGCGAAAAAGTCGGCGAAGACTATCTGGCGCCCGGCTGGACTGAATATGCCACCCGCGCGCAGTATCAAGCCTATGATGTCACAAGCCAGATAAGCGGCGGTGACAATGTGCTTGGCGCTATTCTGGCGCCCGGCTGGTATACAGGCTACATTTCAAACCTGGGGTCAAACCGATACGGTTACCGTGAAGCTATGATCGCGAACCTGGTCATCGAGTTTGCTGACGGTACCAGTCAAACAATCGTCACTGACGATACCTGGCAATACACCCTGCAGGGGCCTATTGTCAGAACTGATATGTTCATGGGTGAGATCTACAATGCTCAATGGGAATTGGGCGGCAGCAAATATGGCTGGACTAACCCCTCTTATGATCCGACGGGCGACGGCTGGGGCGATGTGGCCATCAGATTCCCTACAGCCTACAGCGCGATTTCGGAACCCGGGGCAAGCTATAGCGCCAGTTCTGTCGGAGGCTGGAACCGGCCCATCGCGTTAACAGCCCAAATCGGACAGACAATCAAAAAGGTCAAAGAACTGGCGCCGGTATCCATCACTCTTGGAACAACACAAAACGGGCAGGTCCCCGCCTATATCATTGATATGGGGCAGAACTTTGCCGGCAACCTCAGGCTTTCGCTGAAAGGCAAGACGGGTGAGACAGTCAGAATTCGGTATGGCGAACTGCTAAACACCGACGTCGGTTTCCGTGAATTCGGGGCAGGCGCCAGGCCTAAGAGCCAGACCGGGAATGGGGACGGCGTTCCCGGTTCCATTTATACAGAGAGCCTGCGTCACGCCAGGGCGACTGACCATTACGTATTCAAATCTGACAATGTTGAAACCTGGGAGCCAAACTTCACCTTCCACGGGTTCCGTTACGTTGAGATCGTGGGCGATGTTGAAATCGAAGACATCGTGGGTATCGTGATATCCAACGCGTTGCCGGAAGTTGGCGCCTTCGGGAGCAGCGATCCGCTTCTCAATCAGATATACAGCAACACCTGGTGGAGCCAAGTTGGCAACTTCATAAGCATTCCCACCGACTGTCCTCAGAGAGACGAGCGCATGGGCTGGGGCGGTGACGGCGTGGTGTTCGCGGAAACAGCGATGTTGAACATGGACGCAATGATGATGTATCAGAAATGGCTGAATGACATCCGCGACGGTCAGTATGACAACGGCAGATTCCCTGAGGTGGCGCCCAACCCCCACAACATGAACGGCGATATCATTTGGGGCGCCCCTGCCGTGATCATCCCTTATAAGCTATATCAAATGACTGGCGATCCGCGTCCTCTTCAAGACGGATATGAAGCCATGAAGAGATTCATGACATACCGCGCCACCGGGGCGTCAACGAGCAATCATCCGAACACCTCATTGTCAGACCTCCGTCTGCTTCAGACCTGTACATACCCTGACCATCTGGCGCCTACCTATGGCACGGCTAACTCATGGGTATCCGGGACATGCTACTACGCTTATCTGCTGCAAACCATGATTAAGACCGCCACGGTATTGGGATATGACGACGACGCTCAAGCGTACCTCGATCGGTTTGAAGCAGTCAGGGACGCGTTTATTTCAACATATGTGAATCAAAGTAACGGCATGATCCGCCTGCCAAATCAAAGTACTTCATATGTCCAAAGCGGATATTTCATGGCTTTGAGTTTTGGACTTACAACCCCTGAGCTCGAGCCGCTGATGGTGCAAAGATTGATTGAGCGGATCGCGCAGGACGGCGAGCTTATGTCTGCGGGCTTTGTTTCGGTCAATACAGTGTGCCCCATTCTGCAAAAGTATGGATACAGCGAACTTGCGTATAAATTCGCGCTGAGTGAAGAGTATCCCTCCTGGGGCTACAGCGCCCTCCAAGGCGCGACGACCATCTGGGAGCGCTGGGACGCCTATATGGCGGATCAAGGCTTCAACCAAGACAGCATGAACTCTTATAACCACTATTCATTTGGTAGTGTAATCTCGTGGTTCTACAAGGGCATGGCCGGAATCAATTATGATGAAGCGAGCCCCGGCTATAAACACATTACGATTCAGCCCGTAACAGATCCCCGTGTTGATTCTGTCGAAGCCTCCTATGATTCCATCCGTGGAAAGATAGAAAGCGGTTGGAAATTGAATCCGAATGGTGTTGTTGAGTACAACGTTGTCGTTCCAGCCAATATAACCGCGACTTTCATTATTCCTGAAAGCAACTCATTGGTAGAGAGAAACATTCCAGTCATGAGTGATACGGTCGAGGGAATCACCATTCTGGACAATTCGCATGATCCTGATAACACCTATCTGTTGCTGGGTTCCGGCGCATACAACTTTACAGCGGGGTTGTATACCCTGGCTGATATCCGCGCAGACGAAGCAGCGGTGGCAGTGAACACACCTGCGGCCGTCACTGTCTCTTTGAGCAATGCGAAAGGCGCTGGAGTCGTCACGCTGAGTTTCACGGCGGACGGCAGGTATCTGGATCTTACCAGCGCGACCGCGCTTAACGGCTTCACGATTCTGGATCCGCTTGCATGGGAATACGTAGGCGGCCAGTTGTGGAAGGGTACAGTGAAATTGTATTGTCCCGGCTTTGTTCAAAACAATGACCCGCTGAACGTCTTGAGTATTAGCGGAGTTGTGCGTGATCTCCTTGGCGATACAACGGTAACTCTTACCGACTTCACGGTTTCGGGCGATATGAACGGATTCTCTGGCGCCATGCCGGCCTTGATTAAGACGGCTGAGGCGGATATTTCCGTCGTGCCAAAGGCGCCAGTGTATTCCAAGTATGACCTGAACCATGACGGCAGGATAGATGACCTTGATCTGGCCATAGTGGTTTACTACTATCTTGCGAATGACCTGGAAGCGGATTGGGAAGAGGTGAAGTTTGACATTGCGTCAGCCAAAGACTGCGACGTGGCTCGCAACGGTAGGGTCGACTTAGCCGATATGATCGAAGTAATCGCGAACTACTGCGATTCATACGATCTATAAACAATAAACCAAAAAGCAGTAAACAGCATTCCAAACGACCAGTCCTCATGGCGGCAATTTCGTCATGAGGACTGGTCGTTTAGCGGCAATGCCTCTGCGGGGCAGGCTGTATGGCGCAATGCCTCTGCTGCTGGGGCAGGCTGTTTGGCGGCAATGTCGCTATGGGAACTAACCGTATCGTAGCAATGCCTCTGCGTGGGCAGGCTGTTTGGCGCAATGCCTCTGCTGCGGGGGCAAGCTGTATGGCGGCAATGTCGCTATGGGAACTAGCCGTATCGTAGCAATGCCTCTGCGTGGGCAGGCTGTTTGGCGCAATGCCTCTGCGTGGGCAGGCTGTATGGCGGCAATGTCGCTATGGGAACTAGCCGTATCGTAGCAATGCCTCTGCGTGGGCAGGCATCTTGAATCAGTTCAAATGAAATAATTTACTCTCATCTCTGTACCATCCCTGCAAAGAAACGCGAACTCAACATAATATATCGTCTTGCCGCTCCCCATATACTTAGCGCTGTAACTCCTATATCTAATCTGATCTATCACAGCTTCCAGCGTCGCTTCAAAAAGCGTCCGCTTATCCTCCGCGCTCACGTTGTGTGTACACTTACTGTACTTGAATTCCATTATGGTAGGTTGCGGTGGGTTATGGCAGATTATGGTAGGTTGCGGTAGGTTGCGGTGGGTTATGGCAGATTATGGTAGGTTGCGGTGGGTTATGGCAGATTATGGTAGGTTGCGGTAGGTTGCGGTGGGTTATGGCAGATTATGGTAGGTTGCGGTAGGTTATGGCAGATTACGGTAGGTTGCGGCGGGTTGCGGTAGGTTGCACGCTGAAAATTGGCGCCGCAGCACATAGAAAATGGGCGTCTCAGGTTGCATATGGAAAACGGGCCGCCGCAGGTTGACAGTGTTCCTTTTTTCACTGTATGATTGTTTCAACGGTTACAGGTATACACAAGTATACACATGTATACAATTGCGTGCACGCGTTGCACGCACTCACGGCTACAGGCATACGGTTATATATATGGATACAAACGATACCCTTTTTGAAGAAATTATCCAAAACGACTTAACTACAGCTTTTATAGGGCAAAACATGACTTTGCTCCCTATCATACATTCCACAAATCAGTACTTAAAGGAGATGGACACCACAAACGCTCCAAATGGTTATGTTGTGATTGCCGATGAACAAACCAGCGGACGCGGAAGAAGGGGCCGAACCTTCCTTTCTCCCAAAGGCGGAGGCGTATATTTGAGTATACTGCTAAAATTGGACGACCGCCAAAACGACGTTCGTTTGCTGACGATCTGCGCCGCTGTCGCAGTATCGATGGCAATAGAAAAAGTATGTGGGATAGAGGCGGATATAAAATGGGTCAATGACATCTACTGCAACGGGAAAAAATTATGTGGGATATTGACGGAAGCTGTCTTATCCCATGAATTACAGCAGTTAAGTACAGTCATTGTCGGCATTGGCGTCAATACGGGCGCCGTTCCTTCAGGGATTAGCGGCTTTGCGACATCTGTTCAGGAAGCAACCGGTAAACGCGGCGTCAGGAATCGGCTGGCAGCAGAGATATTGAATCAATTTGAGACGGTATACCTTGATTACATTGAAAAGGACGAGGGGTTGCGCATTATCAGGTATTATGAGAGCAAGTTATTCATAAAGGGCAAACAAGTTTTGGTAACAAACAGTGATCGCAATTACGTTGCAACGGTTCTGGGCGTAAATGAAACAGGGGCTTTAATCGTCAAAGACAGGAGTGGTGACATTCGTTATATTTCATCAGGTGAAATAAAGCTTGAATGGAAAAATGAAATATGAAAAAACCTTTAAATATTAGAGAGCTTACCCTTATTAGCATTTTCACGGCGGTAACGGCGGTATTCGCACAAATCGCCGTGCTTATTCCTTTTTCGCCCGTGCCAATTTCCTTTGGGCTGGTCGGCGTATACATAACTGGAATTCTTCTAAGGCCCAAACACGCCGTATTCGCACAGATATGCTATTTGCTGCTGGGCGCGACTGGCGCGCCGGTATTTGCTAATTTTCGCGGCGGCGTCGGGGCGCTGTTTGGGCCGACAGGCGGGTATTTATTGGTTTATCCGATCATGGCGTGGATCGTATCCATGGCGTTGAACAGTCGTAAAAGCCTCCAAGCGGAATGTCTGCAAAGTAAAAATAAGCTTATTGTGAAATCAGGCGCATCAATATGTATCGCTCATATCATTTTGTATATTGGCGGGACAATTTGGATGAGCGCTACAACTGGTAATTCGATTCAAGCCGCACTTGCGCTTGCAGTTTATCCGTTTATCCTGTTGGATATTATAAAAGTTGTCTTTTGTGTTGCAGCAGTCGTTCCCCTACGCACACGCTTAATATCAATGAATTTTCTGCATCCGGATAACACCGCTCACGATTCATGACAATGCGCTTAATAAGCGCAAAAAGCTTTCGTCTTTTCGAGAGGTATTCGCTCTACTCATGGAAAAGGGGTGTATTTTGCGATGTTTGAGGGGTGTATTTTGAGACGTTATTGGGGTGTATTCTGCGATGGTAAAAGTACGGTATTGGGGATAGCTTAAACAACTGAAAAGGTTTAAGATATATATACTATCCAAGCCCGACAGTCTTTATATAGTTTATGGAGTCATGAAGAGGAGGGCATTATGAAAATAGCTGTGATTGGTTCAAGAGGCGCTAATATACCCAATATTGAGGCGTATTTCCCGCCGGAAACAACTGAAATCATTTCATTCGGAGAAGAAGAAGCCAACGCGGCTGCTAAGGAATGTGCTGCTTTGCGCAATATTAAGCTAACCGAAATTATACCTGAACATGGTGAACCCGAGAGTAAGGCGTTACAAGAATTAAATGACGCCATCATCGAAAATGCAGATATAGTGCTAATCTTTTGGGACGGTAGAAACCACAGAACGAAAAGCTTAATCGATAAATGCAATGAGATGGGCGTTCGCACAAGAGTGTTTGTTTAATCAAATAAACTAATAAATCAATAAGTCATTAGTTAATAAACCAATAAGTTAACAAACCAATAAGTGTTTTATTTAGTGATGAAAATGGTTTGTATGATTTAGAATCTATCTATATTAGAACAAAGTGAGTATAAAAAAGGGGCTTAAGTAAAAGAGGCGCAATGGAATTATATGCAACTTTGGGTCTCCTTTTGAATATTTTTCATTTACTGAACGAATGAATACATGTTACATCAAATCGGTGAATTATTGGAGGATTCCTGCGATTCAAAGATAAGCTTGTTGGTAATGGGAAAGCTGCCGGAAAGCTGCAGCGGACGGCGGGAAAGCTGCCGGAAAGCTGCCGGAAAGCTACGGCGGACGGCGGGAAAGCTACCGGAAAGCTGCAGCGGACGGCGGGAAAGCTACCGGAAAGCTGCGGCGGACGGTGAGCGAAAATTTTGTGTAAACCTATTGAAATTTTCCACTTAATTGCACATACTATTATCAGGTAAAGAATACGATCAATCATGAGATGGACGCGGCTTTTATTGTGTAATGCTCTATAGATGAACGTGGCTTTCATTGTGTAATGCCGTGGAGATGAACGCGACTTTCACTGAGCAAGGCGGCGCATATGCTATTTCAAATCTTCTACACAAGTTAGCCATTGAGTCTTTTTCAGATTCACTTACCGTTATCTCTCCGAAATACCATCTGTGTTCTATTTCAAACGGAAAAAGCTTACGGGCTTGCGTGTCGGTAAAAACATATAGATATCAACCCGAGATGAGGTGAACGCCATGCTTATCGAAAATAAGATTCTGATTTTTGACTTCGCTTGGGCAATATCCGGAGTTGTCGATCTGGTTTCAACGTCGCTGAATAATCACCATAAAAGGGTGTCCTATATCGCGGGTAGCATCGCGCAAAAAATGGATTTGCCCAGCGACGAGGTTCAGGACGTCATAATGGCTGCCATTCTGCATGATATAGGCGCGTTTTACAGTGAGGAACGAGACATAATCCTATCGTTTGACATCGGCGGTTCCGATCTGAACCGGCACGCGTATATGGGTTATATGCTTTTAAGAGGCTTTGAGCCTCTTGCCAAAGCCGCGGAATTGATACGGCTTCACCATGTGGATTTCCACAAATCCCACAGTGATGTGCCAATAGGAAGCGAAATTCTCCATTTAGCGGATAGAATATCAATATTGCTTGACAGTAGCCGGGAGGTTTTGGGGCAGGTTTCCGGGATAATGGAATACGTAAAAAAGAATAACACCATCTTTCATCCGGACGCTCTTGCCGCCCTTGACCAATTGGCGCCAAAGGAATACTTTTGGATCGACGCTTCATCGTCCCTTATTCATTCAGATATGGCAAAAATGGCGCCATCATGTAGAGAAATCGTCGATTTGGAGACGCTACGGGATTTTGCCAGAATCATTGCCGAGATCATAGATTTCAGGTGCCGGTTTACCTCGACTCACTCCTACGGCGTTGCGGCGGTTGCAAAAGAGATTTCTTTGTTATCCGGGTTTTCAGAAAGAGAGTGCGCGATGATGGAGATTGCGGGTTTCCTTCACGATATAGGTAAATTGTCGGCGCCAAGCAGTATCCTGGAGAAAAACGGCGCCTTGAACCAGGAAGAAATAAACGTTATGCGAAAACACACATATTATACCTACGCCATTCTAAACGAGATACGAGGCCTCGAGAATATAGCCGAATGGGCTGCATATCACCATGAACGGCTTGATGGCGCCGGGTATCCATTTCACATACATGGCAGGGATTTTTCCAAGCTCTCTCGTGTTATGGCGGTAGCGGACATTGTTACGGCATTGGCGGAAGATCGACCGTATCGCCCGGGTATGGACAGAGAAAACGTCAAACATATCCTGCTCGATATGGTTGAAGATAATGGAATCGACAAGTCGGTAGTGGATGTGGTAAATGAAAACTACACGCGCATCAATGAGGTACGCATAGAGGCTCAACAAGAAGAGAAAACCGAATATGACGAATTTCGCGACCTGTCACAGTCGTAAAGGGGCTGTCAGACGCGTTGCAATGCTTACACGTAAAAGTCAACGCTAAAAAATTAACAGGAGGAACTGATGAGCATGAGTAAAAAAACAATTGGAATTTTGGTCGGTAGCCTACGCCGCGAATCATTCAGTAAAAAAGTCGCACAGTATCTGAGCAACTTATTGGGGGAGCGTTTTGACACCAAATTTTTAGATATTGGTTCCCTTACCATGTACAATCAGGATTTGGATAACGAGGCTGACATACCACAGGAGTGGCTGCGCCTTCGTCAGGATGTCAAGGCGCTGGACGCAGTGCTATTTGTCACGCCAGAATATAATAGGTCCATGCCGCCCGTGCTTAAAAACGCGCTGGATATCGCTTCGCGACCTATGTCGGAAAACTCATGGAAAGGCAAGCCCGGCGCCGTAGTAAGCATTTCGCCTGGAACGATTGGAGGTTTTAGCTCGAATCATCATCTCAGGCAGTCGGCGGCATGCCTGAACATTTTTATAATGCCCCAGCCGGAGGCGTATCTCGGAGGCATTGCCGACTCGGTGAACGCAGACGGGGTGGCCGACAAAAAAGTACAGGATATCTTACAGAGGTTTGCAGACGCTTTTTCCGATTGGGTGAATAAACTCACAACATAGTAGACGGATTATCCGAAGATGATCTTGAAAACATACAGGCGGGCAAATTGGATGACTAATTTGGTGACTGATTTTGTACTAATTTGTGGACTGATTGGCTGACTAATTTGTGTACTAATTGACGGATAAATTGACGGAAAAAATACAGGAAAGATTTAATAAAAAATTGGAAACCACTGTGAGAAAAGCAACAAAAGCAGATATTCCACAATTACTTGAGCTGTACAGAGAACTGCAGCCGGATGACTCTCCGATTGGCAGTGCTGAAGCTACAGTCGTATGGGAGAAAGCCACAAATAACGGCGTCGCATATTTTATTGCTGAAAACCGTGGGAACATAGTTGCATCCTGCTACATCGCTATTATTCCAAACCTCACAAGACAGTGCTCTCCCATTGGCTTTATAGAGAATGTCGTTACAGCCGCAGAATATCGCCGGTTGGGCATTGGGAGAAAGTTGCTTAAAAAAGCAATTGAATATGCAAAGGCTGAGGGATGTTACAAAGTAACGCTCCAAAGTGGCATAAAAAGGTCGGAAGCACATAAATTTTACGAATCTGTTGGTTTTGACGGCAACTCAAAACGAGCGTTTGAAATCAGATTCTAGAGCGAGATTATAGACAACGTCATCTGTAGGAGTTAACGGGTAACACAGTCATTACAATCAACTCAGGAGATAGGAAACAATTCTTTATGAATTTGAAAAGTTTTTGATAAACAAAAATCTTCATTTCCTTATCACTGAAAAAGTGCCATAATAGGTATCAAAAAACTGTATGGAGAATTGCTATGAAGATAAGCCGCAATAAACCTTGCCCCTGCGGCAGTGGGAAACTGTATAAAAGATGTTGTGCCGACAAAGATTTAGCCGCCAGCTCCGCCGGCGCTGGTTTGAGCTACCATAATGACAATTACTACGAAGGAAGAGCTTTGCTGAATATGATAGTAGAAATGCAAAAGATTTTTCTCGATAAAAAGCCCCACATAAAGCAGTATAAAGACATAAGAAAGCTTCACTCAGATATAATGGACGACATGATGGATTACCATGCTAAAGGAAAATTTGAGCAAAAATTCAACCCGAATTTCGAAAAACCTGAAATCTCTTCTCCCGGTTCAATTAAGATTATGGAGACTTCGTTCGACCCCCGGACAAATGAAGGCTATCATGGGCTTGCAGAGGCGCTGATTTTCAAACAAATTCCCGGCGTTACCTGCATGTCGGAAGATTTTATAAAAAGGAACCACTATAGAAGCCCTGATAAGATTGAGTTTTTGCACAGCATGCTGCATTCCAAAGTAGGATTATTTGAGGTCAAGGAAACAGATATTGCTGAAGCCTATGTCACTTTGAGGGATGTGTTTACCGGCGAGGAGTGTCAAATAGTTGATATTGGCCTCAGCAGCACTCCGGACAGCGAGTCCATTTACATATACTCACGGATAATTTCCTTTCAAGGAGTGAGTTCAATACAGGTTTAAGTCTGATTTTCAAGAAATCAGATCCATTTATCAAGCGACACATAAAGAGATATATAGATAACTTTGAGCCTCTGGGAGAATTCACCAGGTTCATAAATCTATATGTCGAATACAAGCGGGACTCAAACAGGGTTAACGCCGTTATAACTAAGTTTTAGCCATATATCTATTTTCTTGCTGAGTAATGGACAAATAAGTGCCAAAATCACAAAAATAATAGTCTGACAATATATGCAAAAACGCTGTAGTCCTTGCGGCTACAGCGTTTCCGGAGTTGCGGGAGAGGGATTTGAACCCCCGACCTTTGGGTTATGAGCCCAACGAGCTACCGAACTGCTCCACCCCGCGTCGATTGAGAAAATTCTTAACGAATTCATTTATGATGATAAGCCATACGCTGAGATTTGTCAATATTTTGCCGGAATAAATTTGCACCGCTTCGTTTGTTGTTGCTTCGTTGTTCGTTGTTGCCGGTCGAGTAGGTTGGCGCCTCACAACGCCAACCCCTCACAGATCCGGACGTCATTGCGAGGAGCGAAGCGACATAGCAATCCAGACGCTACTAATGCATCCGGAGCGGGTATAAAACTGGATTGCTTCGCTCCGCTCGCAATGACGACGGGGCTGGCAAGTGTTTGCATCCCATCCCGCCGCTCCGCAAACATCCGGGCTTGCGGGCAACCAAGGTAAATACCGCTATGTTGGTAGCGGCACAGGCACAAAACCCTGTAAGCCTTATGGCCACAGGGTTTTGTTGAGTTGCCAACCAGATATTTGAATCGCTTACTTTTTGCTGAACAGATGCTTAATAGCTTACTTTTTGCTGAACAGATGTTTAGTCGCTTACTCTTTGCCTAACTCGCGTTTGAACCAATTGCTCCTTAATTAGTTCTTCTCTGCCGAACCAAAGGTTTATTTGAGCGTTTGCATAAAATTTACTTAAGAACTACTCTAAAATCTTTTATGGTTGATCCGTTGCCTGATATGTTATAAATGAGGATATATTCGCCAAGGTCAATCTCTCCGCTGCTGTTTTTTCCTATTTGCACGGCTATTGGAACAACTACTTCTCCGCCGTCGCTATAGATTTCCGTGACGTTGAATTCAACCGTCCAGACATTACTGCCTGAAATAACGATGTCGCTCGCGTTCGAACTCGTTTCAACCCCAACCAGGACAACGTCTCCCGGGTCGGGTGGTTCTACGATTTCTTCTTGCGACACAACGTAAATCTCCCTTATTTGGTCATTGCCCTTAGTGTTTACATAGACTGTGTAAGGACCAACTCTATATATGCCCTCCGAGTTGTTGTCGATTGTATAAGTCTCTGTAAATACAACAACGGCGCCGTCAGAGTATACTTCATCAACAACAATGTTAAGTATGTTGCTGTTACCGCTGCATTTTTCCACCGTAGCTGTAGGGATGGCGTCAACGACATATGCAGGAACAACTTCTGCCGCAAATCCCATCGCATATTTACCGTCGGCGCGTTTGCCATAGATGTTAAAGTCTATACTGGGTGCATTTGTTTCCGGGTTCATAATTGCGACCGCCCAGGTGTAGTTACCCAGATCAGTATCAAGGGGCAGGTTCAGTGGTATTTTCACATCGTTTCGGCCAGGCAGCCATTCGCGGATATCCACATTGGTGATCCAGCTCTGCGCAACATTTCCGCTCTCATCAATCAAGGAAATCTCCAGCGGCCATACGCGATAGAACGGTGCAACACCCTTGTTGTTAACCGTCATATTTACTTCAACTTCCGCGCCGGGGAAGAACCCGGGGTAAGCGCCGTATTCGTCATCAACCGAGAACTCCTCAACAACATATATGTAGCCCAGGATATCATAGACGGCGTCGATGTTTTTCGCGACGGCCTGATTGGAGGCGTTGCTCGGATTTGTGTTGGGATTGGGGCCGCGCGGTCCTATCACGGAAGAGTGGCTCTTGCGCGTCGCATCCAGCATTTGCATGACTCCGCCGTCGGATTGTGATTGAGACGTGCCGTTGTTGCCGTATTCGCCGCAAGACAACGAATATTTCCAGAAATCCGGGTTTGCGGCGTCCGCCAGATATTCCTCTATCGTTTTTCCGGCGTTCCAATAGGTGTCGGCATACTTCCAGTGATCGGGGCGCCCGTTTGTAAACCAGCTCACCCAGCCTATAGTATCGCTGTATTGACCGATAAGGTCGTTAAAAAGCCCTAAATTATTAAGTCCCTGTTGTGGATTCGCGTATCTCATAGCCAACTGGACGTTGGGGTTGTCCGCAAAGGCGTCGATGTAGTGCTGAACAATTTGCTCAGACACTGACAGGTAGGGGAATTTGCCTGAATCCTCTTCCGGCCAATTGTGGTACTCGCCCCAGTGGCCCAGACTGCCTATCTGCATGTTTGCCACCGCGCTCCAGGGGGAATCCGGCTTCGCTATCTCAGCCGCCAAAGCCTGTATTGCCTTTTCATGGTATTCAATGAAAAGCGGATGGCTGTAGTTGGGAGCAAATCCGCGGCCCACGCCCGACGAGTTGTAGAATACGCCGGCTTGGATCGGATCGCCCGGTCCCGGCGCCGGGGCGCCTTCAGTGAGCGGGAACGGTTCTCCCGTTACCGGATCGCGCCAGGCTTCCATTTCATTGAATAACCACGTCGGAATATCCATGTTCGGAGGCGATCCCGCCAGATCATCCGTTTGGAAGCGCAAATTGACAAAGTTGCCGGCATTCTTCACATTCATTAAACTGGTGTTGTTGAGCGCGTTAAAGTTATACTGGCCCTTTGTCGCCTCAAACTGCCTCCAGGTCATCTCCTGATAGCTCATTCTCACATTGTTTGTGACGCTAAGGCTCGACGGCGCCTGGCCCCTATGGGGATTGTAGATTAAATTATAATTCTCGATCGGGTAATAGACGCCCGGCTCCCTGAGACGCGTGAAACTTGTGGTCAAAGGCAGGAATGTGGCGGTGTCGACCGGGAGATTGACGGCATTTTTCCCGTACCAGGATATTTTAATATCGTTGGGGTCCGGGTTGCCAATCTGATCCAGCCTCAGTTGCATCATAATATTGTCGTCAAAATACTCCATTTTGATGCGGCTAAGCCTATCGCCCCTGTTGTTGCCGGTTGCCGGAATGTACTCCGGGGTGTTATCGGTAGCCCTGTCCGCCGTCGGTTGATAGAGATAACCATTGGCAACGATATAATCGACGCCGGGGCGGCCGAGACGGTTGTAGCCTCCCGCGCCAACGTCTATGAAGTACACGTTCTGGGTGTTGAGCGCAACGCCGCTGACCATTGTGTAAAGGATCTCGCCATCGGTTGTTATATTGAGCTCGTATTGATTGGGCGGGTATTCGGAACGCGTCTCGACTCTTTCCCAATCAGCCGCGGCGCCGGTCATTGTGAAGTTATATTTCAAACCGCACGGAACCGCCGCGTATGCATTGTGAATGAGGCCTTGAGCGTTTGAAGCGCTGGTACTGCTGCTGTGCGGCATATAGGCTGAGCCGTCGATGAAGATCCCGAGCTTGATGATGTCCGCCATCCAGTCCCCGCCAAAATCCTGAACCACGCTTAAGTTAACCGCCATCTCTACGCATTGCGCGAAATAGTTGTCATTATTACCGGTTTGCGTGTGGTATGGAGCGGCGGCAAAATCAGTGTAAACCCCGCCGGGAGCTACGCCGTACGCGCGCTGAAACGGTTCGTTCGAGGCGCAAACATAGGCTTTTGGATCGGCCACATAGGCAGCCTGATTAAACAGCAGAGAACCGAAATCCTCCCAGTTGTCATAGCTGCCGGTACCATCCGGAGCGAGATTGAACTTGTGCAGGTAATTGGCGCGTATCTGATAGTCGGCGCCGGCCGCCGTGTACATTGTCGTAAATGACGGCGAATACCCCGTGTTTGAGTTGGCGTCCGTATTCATTACAATACATAGTTCAGCGTCGTCTGCCGCGCCTCTTGAATCAAAGGCTCTGCCAACGTGGGAATTCTTTCCGAAAAGGAGTATGTATAACCAATCACCGTCACGGAAAGCATACATGTCTCCGCCAAACATGTCGCTGGTGGTGTTGGATGTGCGCCTGTCGCCGCTGGCAATCGGTTTCAGCCCCTGCGCCAGCCATTCTGACGGATCCCCGTCAACCGTAATCTGGGGCATGTTTGCCTTGTCGAGATCTTGCATAGGCGGATCTACAACAAGCATTGGCTGACCGCTCACCGGTCGATAGAAAGCCTGCCCGTCGTAGTAACCCACGCGCATGATATTCTTCGCGTCCGCCGCGACTCCGATATCCGCAAACGGTATTCTATACTCCCTGAAGTCCTTTGCAGCGCTTTCAACGCTCAACATGGTAGAACCTGCTACATCCGCCCATACCGCGGCGTCGCCGGCGCCGCTCTGCCAACTCTGCAGCTTGCCGTCCACAATCCTGTGAGATACGCGGTTATTCCACATCCCATAGTTGTTGATAAGCGACCAGGCGGCGACCTGATACTTCGTTGTGCCCGGTGTGGCGCCGTTATCGATGTAAACTGTGGGCGCCGGCCCAAATCCTTCAGCTTCGGCCTCCACGCTAATATAGAGGAACCCATCCTGTTGGAAAGCCTTTATCCCCATGAGGGTATCTCGTAAACTGATCGCGCTGTCGTGGTCAACGCCGTCCCATTCTCCCAAGCGTCCCGAGAAGTCCTCCAGTGACAAATCCGCAGCCTGTGCGGGCGCCGCATAACCCACAGAGGCGCCGACATTAAACAACGTAACCGGAAATACTAACACCAGAACGAGCGCCAAAGACAGTACTCTTTTAAAGACATTTTTTCCCATTTCCATGAAACCTCCATAATAATAATAAATGCTCTTTTCACTACTTTTCTTTCCCTTTTTACTTCTTTTATTGACTCTTTTTACCACTATTTACTTTTTTCTCCTTTCATTGCTCCATTTTGCTTCTTTTTTCCTCTCTTTTCCCCTTTCAGTGCCTCTTTTTACTTCTTTTCCCCTTTCAACGCCCCATTTTGCTTCTTTTTATTGCCTCTTTTTGCTTCTTTATTTATTGCCTCTTTCTGCCCCTTTTATTCTGGAGTTGAGGTTCTCTGTTTTCAGCCACACTGCTAACGTCCCAGCGTGGTCAAACTACTCAATCATTCTGAGCTCAAAGTTCTACGACTCTCCCCCTCTCTATAGGACTACCTGCCAATACGGGCTTCGCCCACAACCCAGGTTGGAGCCGGGAGTGAATCCCATCTCCCTCAAAAAATATTCAATATTCATAGCAATTATGCAATATAATTATAGATATATTACGAAAATGTGTCAATTAATTCATCCACGCCGAGCCGACATTAATTCACCCATGCCGAGCCGAGCGTTTTCCGAGCCGAGTCAAACTCACCAGATGCGTGATCACGCCGGTTGTCAAGGCGCATAAACCACCGGGCCATAGCGCCCAGCGGTCACCGGGCCGCGCCAAGCCAAGTGTTTTCTGAGTCGAACCGAACGCACCGGTTACGTGTTCGCATCAGTTGCCAAGGCACAAGTAACCCACCGGGCTGCACCGGTTGTCAAAGCACAAAAGCCAACAGGTCTTACCAGCTTTCACGGCGCATAAACCACCGGGCCATAGCGCCCAGCGGTCACCGAGCGGCGTTAACCTTCAGAGTCAGCCTTTGACGGCCCCTGTAGAAATGCCTTTGATTATATGCCTCTGCATAATAAGAAAAAACAATACCAAAGGAAGCACTCCGAGCACCATCATAGGGAACATATCGGTCCAGTTGGTGTTGAAACGGCCTACATTGGCGTTTACTTCAAGAAGTATCGTCCGGCTGCTTTGGGATTGCAGGAACATAAGAGGAGTGAGGAAATCATTCCAGATGCCAATGGAATTCATAATAGCAAGTGTTGCTATCACAGGCCTCAGAAGCGGAAGCGTAATAAACATAAAAGTCCTTAGCACACTACACCCGTCTATCACGGCCGCCTCCTCGATTTGAACCGGAACTGAAGCTATGATAAAGTTTCGGATAAAGAAAACCGACATCGGCAAATTGACAGCGATGTTTATAAAAATCACGCTCAGGATATTGTTCATCAAACCTAAGCTCTGAACCAGCCTATACTGAGCCAGAATACTCATCTGGAAAGGGATCATCAAACCTGCCAGCAGTACATAGAACAATACCGTGTTCAACTTGTTGCGTTTTCGGGCAAGGGTAAAGGCTGCCATAGACGCAGTCAACAGCGTCCCGCCCAACGAGCAAAAGGTGATTATGAACGAGTTTTTAAATGCGTTTGGGTAATTCATACCCCGCCAGGCTTTGGCATATCCGTCAAACCGCCATATCTTAGGCAGAGCCAGCGGCGCGTTGGTCGCCTCCTGCGGGGTTTTAAACGTGGTGATCAGCAGGTAATAGACAGGAATCATTGCAACTGCCGTGAATACAATAAAGATTATCTCATAGAAGTATTCTCTATATTTTTTCGGGAGGTTTTTCTCGCTCAACTGATATTCTCCCCCCACCTGTTGAAATATCTCATTTGAAACATTGTGACGCACAAAACTATCACAAGAAATACTGCCCCTATTGCACAGGCATAGCTATAAAACCCTTCGGTGAAACCCTTTTTGATCATGAGCGTGATTATCGTTTCCGTTCTGCCGTTAGGGCCTCCTTTTGTCAGAGCATAGACAAGATCGAACATCTTCAAGCCCTGAATCATCCCCGTTATGGCGCTGAAACTGATGGCGGGGAAGAGCATGGGCAAGGTGACGCCAAAAAAGAGTCTGGTTTTAGACGCCCCGTCTATTGCCGCCGATTCATATAGCTCCTCCGGAATCCCCTGCAGGTTTGCCAGGTAGATTGTCATCGTCCAACCCATCCACTGCCATACGGCGATAAATATTATACTCATCAGAGCGTTATTCCCATTCCCGAGAAAATTCACTTTAGAAAAGCCGAATCCCTGAATTATCGAATTTATCAATCCCAGATCGGAGGATGAGAGCATATAATTCCACAAAAAGCCGATAACTAACGTGCTGAGCACAGCAGGGAAATACCAAACCGCCCTTAAGAAGTTTTTGGTTTTGAACGCGCGATTCAGAATAAGCGCAAGTCCAAGTCCTCCGGCGCTTTGCAAGACTGTGGCGCTGATTGCGTAGATGAAGGAATTCCTGACGCCAATGAGAACCGATTTGTCGGAAAAGAGTTTTTGATAGTTTTCAATGCCTACAAACTGTATGTTCTTTATATTCATTCTATTCCAGTTTGTGAAGCTGCTGTAGATGGTGTTGAACGCCGGATAAAGAATGAAAATCGCAAAAATGACCAACGCGGGCAAAAGAAGCAACTCATACTGCAGCGTATTTCGGAATCTCTGAAGTTTTCTCATGTCTGCACCTCACTAAATGGCATTTCGTTTTGCGACACATTCCTGTCGCAGCTTCTTTTGTACACTTCCGTCGCGCGTTCCTGTCGCTGCTTCCGTCGCACACTCCTATCACGCTTCCGTCGTGCGTTCCTATCACACTTCAGTCGTACATTCCTGTCACACGCTTCTGCCGCGCGTTCCTGTAGCAGCCTCTTTTACACGCTTCCGTCGCACATCCCTGTCGCAGCTCTAAAGCAAAGAGGAAGCGGCGGCAAATTACCGCCGCCGCATCCTTCCACGTTTAAATCATTCAAATCAACACAATCACGTCAACACACAGCCGCGCGTTATCAGTTGTCGCCCATCGCAAGAACTTCCTGGCTCTTGGCGTCAGTCGCCTCCATGACCTCCTCGAGAGATGTGTCACCGGCTACAAAGCCCTGTAACTGCGTCCCGAATTCCTCGTATACGCCCATAGCCCAAGGATTCCATGGGGCATATACTTGTCCGGCCGCAAATACTTCGCGCACGCCGTCGTACTCAGGCGGCATTTCCAATTCCACTCCCTTTAGATATGAAGAGCCGCCTTTGTTGTTCTCCCAGTATGCATACTGGCCTTCAGGCGTTGAAATGAGGTCAAGTATCCTGACGCACGCGTCCAGTTTATTCTCATTTCCGGGTTCACCCATTTTGGCGTTAATGCCGAAACGTATTCCAGGTCCTCCAAATAGCCATCCGGGATCATTGGGGTCGTCGCCGACAAACGGCATCATGTCAATAACAATGTCGGGATTCTTCTCGTAGATGATATCCACATCCCACGGACCTGAATCGAATATGGCCGCGGCGCCTATGCTGAATTCGTCAATGGCTTGGTCATATTCTTTTCCCAAATCTATTGCGGACACATACCCGCGCCTGACCACCTCCGCCCATTTATCCAGATAGGGTCCGAAATGATCCGCCATATTGACTTTTCCAGCGCCAAAATCCTTGTCAAAATTCATGCCTTCCGGAGAACGCGTATACGCCGGCATTACATAGCCCAACGCGTAGTGCATCAGGAAGTTGGGGTTTTGAATAGGATTGGCGATAGGCATGATTCCGGCTTGCTGGATTCTTTCGCAAAGATCGAGGAATTCATCGTAGGTTTTGGGAATGGTCCAGCCCTGCTGATCAAACAAACCCTTGTTGTAGAACCAACCGCCAAACCAACTGACGCCGGGAATTGCATAGACCCTACCGTCAACTGACATTTCATCAATAACCGATTCTGTGTACCTCGATACAAAATCATATTGCGTCAGCTCCAGCGGATACCCAGCCGCAGCTTCCACCCAGACCTTTTCCATGCACAGGATATCCGGGCCCTCGCCCGCTGACAATTGGGTGTTGTAAACTTGTTGGAATGAGGCGATATCAACAAATTCGAACTGGAAGTCTACCCCTTCAACTTTATCCTGGATTAGCTTCACCAGTTCGGCAAGACTCTCCTCCTTATTCCAGTACATAAACCGAATAGGGATATCGGCTGTGGGCGCCGCAGATACTGTTGTTGTCGCCTCGGTTTGCAGTTCAGTAGCGGCGGATGAAGTCGTTGCCGCTTCGGTGGGCGCCGCGCCAGTTCCTCCGCAAGCGGTGAGCATGCCTGCGCAAATGATCACCGCCAACAACATTGAGATGGTTCTTTTCATTGTACTCCTCCTCTTAAATTATAATATTGTACTTTTTGAACGCGCAGGCGTCGCTGTAAATCTTTATTTCTAATACACTTCGGTCTTTTTACTATTACAAATAAAATGACCGCCGACGTCGCCGCGTTCATAAGAAATGATTGCGGCATTATTATATTTTTTTTATAAAGTTATGTCAAGCAGATAAACGTTATACTGGGGAATCAGATATACATTATGTAGGAAAAAATTGAATATTTTTCCGGAATCTGGTGATAACGCATGAATATTGTACATTCACACGTACATATATCAAAAACTTTTCAACAGATTTTCCCTGAATGCGGCGACATCCACGCGGGCGCCGTTTTCGAGGCGGCTTTTCTCGGCTGCAAACGCCATAATGTGGCTTTCAACCGATTGGGCTATAGATGAGCGGACTTCGGTCCCATCTTGAGCCTCTGTCTTGAAGTATTCATCTACAATGCCCGTATCTCCGCCTCCATGCCCGCTACGTGCCCGCCCGGCGTTAATGATGCGTTCTTCGTATTGGCTTTTGGAGTTTGAAGCAAAACGCGTAATTGTAATCCGGCCACTTTCATCATCTCCGGAAATTTCTCCATCTTCGCACAGCACGCGTATGTCGCGGTTCATTCGGTTTGTGAACGCCGACATGCCGAAGTTCACAGCCACACTGTTTTCAAACTCGATAAGTGTGGTTTGGTTGTCACATACATCATTGTCGCAACGGTATACACAGCGGCCATACGGCCCTTTTGCCAGAGCGTTTTTTATTTCATCCTCCGTCTGTATCAGGCTCACCACTGTAGCAGGCCACTCCCCTAACATACTCATATAACATTTATAAGCGCTAAACCGGCAACCGCCTTCCGCCGCGCAGTCTGCGCAACGCTCAGCGCTGTTCTTTGGGGCATTCTCAAGCGTAAAGTATTTCAAACCGCCCACGGAAGAAATACTCTTGGCGCAACTACCCGTAAGCCATACCAGAATATCCATATCATGGCATGACTTAGCCAGTATAATGGGACACGCGGAATCGACGCGTCTCCAATTACCTCGCACAAAGCTGTGCGCCATATGAAAATTTCCGATATTCTCTTCGTGCCGTATGGAAATTATCCGACCCAGCTCTCCACTGTCCAATATGTACTTTAGCAGAGTAAAGAAGGGAGTATAGCGTAAGACGTGACATACAACAACTTTTCGACCGGTTTCTTCCGCTTTGCGCCGTATTGCAAGGCATTCGGCAGCGTCATGCGAAATAGGCTTTTCCAGAATCAAATCGTAGCCAAATTCCAAAGCTTTCATCGCCTGCCTATAGTGATCCCTATCCATCGTCGCAATTATTGCGACGTCCGCTATATTACCCAGACGCCATAATTCTTCTTCGCTTTCAAAACAGTACTCTTTGCGCACGCCCAGGTATTCAGCCGCATACGCCCTCCGCTCCGCGTCCGGTTCCACTATAGCGGCAGTATCAGCATAACCCTTGTCGTGAATATAATCCGCATATATCCGCCCTCGCTGCCCAGCTCCTATCAACACCATTTTCATAAAAATCACCCCCCCCTTAAGTATTGTTTTCCCCGTTTACTTTAACCAAAAGGTTTACTACAGACTTTGTATTCCCCAATGTCCTGCAGCGTTTCGCAGTAATTCGCAACGTTCCGCAGTAATTCGCCGCATTTCGCAGTAATTCGCAACGTTCCACAGTATTCTGCTATGTTAAAGGATTGTTATAACAAAATGTGTCCATTACCCACTATAGCACTAACAATAATTATCGTCAAAACAACGTGCATTTCAGAGAGACACTGTCATTTGCGGAGCAAAACCATCACGCCATTAATAACACATTAATGAGTCAAGGATTATTGAAAGGTTAGGGGATTATTGAAAGGTTAGGGGATTATTGAAAGGTTAGGGAATTATTGAAAGCTAAATTTATGTGGTGAAGGTGTGGTGAATCATATATCGATGAATAGCGACTCGTGTCCAGTCCTCTCTTTTGTGGTAATATAACAATATGGGTGATGTAATCAACGCAAACAACAAGAATAATAAAGGCAGTCAGATCAATTGCGCAAAGTGCAAATACTTCTACGTAACGTGGGATCCGAATTTCCCAAGAGGATGCCGTATGTTCGGTTTCAAAACTAAAACAATGCCCAGTTTCACTGTTCTAGAGGCCATCGGGAAGCCATGCACAGGCTATACAATTAAAAAGGGCGCGCAGTAATCCAGAATAAGCAGCTGCAGTAGCACACCAATAAGGTGGGAGTTAATTTCTCGACAAAAAGGTCGCAGTAACCAGCTAAAAACTAAATAGAGGTTGTGCACTTCCTGCAAAAATGGGCTTAAATATCCACAAAATAAGAGGCGCAATAGCGCCAACACAATATGGGGGCGCAATAGCGCCAACACAATATGGGGGCGCAATAGCGCCAACACAATATGGGGGCGCAATAGCCAACACAATATGGGGGCGCAATAGCCAACACAATTGAGGCTTCAATACCCATACAATAAGGGGCGCAACAACCGCTACAGTTTTGGCGGTTCAACGACCATTACAATATTGCATCGCTATGACCGACACAATATTTCGGCGTGAAAGTTTATTTCAATCGCAGATGATTCACCTGCTATTCACCAGACAAACAAATAATATACAGTAGTTCAGTCGTAATGCTCCACTGGCTCTATTCTAAAGACCCTGATAATAAACTGCATGCCCATGCATGCCTTTTTTATTAATACTCCATTGACATTGTATAGTCGCTCTTTGACTTTTCAAACGAATACTTAACCTTTGCCCCAAACATAGAGGAGTCGTATGTCGTGTCAACAGTGACCCATTTTCCGTCTACAAATATTTCATTCCAGGCGTGAAATTCCTTTACGTTGGTTGTATACCCCATAACCAGCTTGCACTTGATATTCTGACTCCTCAACATCGACGCCAATACCGCAGAATAGTCATAGCAGATGCCCAGTTTCTTTTTAAGTACCTCGTCAATAACCGGTATATAGTCGTACTGCAGATCTTTCACCTTTTCGAAATCATATTTAAACTGTTGAACCATGTATTGGTAGAGCACTTCAATCTTCTCTTTTTCAGTGGTTTTGTTTTTTGAAAGTTCTTTCGCAAGAGAAACAGTGTTCATCTTGTCGGACCACTCAACCAACTGGATTGAGTTCAGAAAGACCTTTGAAGAGTCGTCCAGTTTAATATTCACTTTCTCTGTCACCACAGGAGCGTATTTAGTTCCTTCGATATTTTCAAAAACCCCAACGGTGTACTCGCCGTTTCCAAGCTGGAACGGGAAGTATACAAATTTGTTTGCACTTTTGATATTGTACTGATACGACTTTTCCCCGAGCTGAACTAAAAACTTGGTCTTCTTTTCAACCGTTGAAGTATACTTGACCCCAATGACTCCTTTAGCCAAGTTCGACCTGTCGAACTCCACCGTCCCTGCGGCGTATAAATTGACTGCGGAAGCCATAACGGATATTATTATGACCAACAGTATGACAAATAGCTTTTTATTCATAAATAACACCACCTTTAATGTTCGCGGGCGTCACTCCTCCATTAGCGACTCCCTACCATAATGATTTGCGAGCGGCATATAGCTCATGCTTCAGCTACACCCGTCTTTTTCTCATGTTCCCTGTTACTATGTTCCTATAACCTGTTCACTTATTAACCTGCTCACTTTCTCACTTGCAACCTGCTCACGTGCTTCCTACTCGTTTGCTATCCTGCTCACGTGCTATTCTAATCACTTACTATCCTGCTCACGTGCTTCCTACTCGTTTGCTATCCTGCTCACGTGCTATTCTAATCACTTACTATCCTGCTCACGTGCTTCCCTACTCACGTGCTATTCTAATCACTTACTATCCTGCTCACGTGCTTCCTGCTCACTTGCTATTCTAATCACTTGCTATCCTGCTCACGTGCTTCCCTACTCACTTGCTATTCTAATCACTTACTATCCTGCTCACGTGCTTCCTGCTCACGTGCTTCCTGCTCACGTGCTATCCTGCTCACGTGCTTCCTGCTCACGTGCTATCCTACATAAAATAGATACCACATATCACGCAATTATAAAATTAATATTCTATTACAATTCTTTTAACGCTCTAAAATCATAGCGTCATCAATACTGACAACGCCATGAATACGCTATTTTTAGGTATTTTAAAATTCCAAACTCATGCCTTTAAATTAATATTCCGCCTTGTGACGCCAAGTCTAATTACATCACGCCTCAGAATATATCATCCCACCGCTTATCCTCTCGAGTCATTACAGGATCAGGGCGTCTTGCAACTCGTCACATCTTATCTCGCTACGCCACATCACGCCACAGCGCAAAACATATCCCCCACTGCAATTCATCTCGAGTCATTACAGGATCAGGGCGTCTTGCAACTCGCCACATCTTATCTCGCATGCCATATTACGCCACATCACGCCACAGCGCAAAACATATCATCCCGCCGCACATCATCTCGAGTCGTCACAGTACCAGGCTGTCTATCAACTCAACAAGTCTAGCTATCTCCGGCTTGGAAATCTGCGCGTCAGCCCCGACATCCTTGCCTTTGATACGCATTTCATCGTCAATCAGCGATGAAAAAATGATGACCGGCAACCTTTTTAGGACTTTGTCATCCTTAATAAGTTTGGTAAGTCTGTGCCCATCCATAACAGGCATTTCAATATCGGTAATTACACACGCAACATGATCGGTGAGCGGATTATTACTGTCATTCCTATATGATTCAAGCAAGTCCCATGCTTCTTTGCCATTTGTTGTAGCAACAATGTTTGTATAACCTGATGTGGAAATAGCGTCGCAAATCATTCTTTTCAGAAGCATTGAGTCCTCCGCAATCAGTATCGGCTTTGTGCTCCTGGGGCGTTCGGCCAGGCTTTCTACCTCAGACATTTGAATACCGGTAAACGGGCTTATATCAACCAGGACCTTTTCGAAGTCAATTATCGTGATAAGCCTGCCCTCAACTTTCGCAATACCCGTGGCAAGGCCTTCTTCTCCGCCATAAATTGTAGTGTCGGGCTTTTCAATATCCTCCCACGATATCCTGTTGATTCCCTCAATAGAATGTACATGAAACGCCGTTACCAGCTTGTTAAAATTTGTAATAATGAGGATGTCTCGCTCTTGAGGCGGTTCATCACCAAACCCCATGTATTTAGGCAGGTTGACTACAGTAATCACTAAATCCCTCGGTTTAAACACGCCCTCGACGCAGGGATGTGAATTCGGCATTGGGTTAATATCTGTATACTGAAGAATTTCTTTGATCTTAGCGACGTTAATTCCAAAACTCTTTCCACTGATTTTGAACTCCATGATTTCGAGTTCATTCGTCCCGCTTTCAAGTAAAATTTCCGAGCTATTTATCCCAGCCATTAGTCTCCTCCCGACTCATTCACGTATTCCCTTATTACTTCTTTTTTTCTATTTTTAATTATTCTATTATTTATTTGCCTCTTTTTCATACAACAAGTAAATATCAGAACGACGTCTTTCGCCTTCAGAAACTCACGCCGCGTCATTATGCGAAATGTGCGCTATGTCATGATGCGAGATTTGTACTCAATCTACTGAACCTGTACCCCGTCATAATACGAAGCTTACACTAAGTAATTATGCGAAAGTTGCACTATGTAATTATGCTGGACATGTACTCAATCTTCTGAACTTGTACTTAGAGTCATTTTGTGAAACTCTTACTCCGTCTTCTGCCATCTACCGGCAAACTTTTAATGGGCACTACAGGACTTGAACCTGCGACCTCTCGCGTGTGAAGCGAATGCTCTCCCAGCTGAGCTAAGCGCCCTAGAACTTTCTCAATCGAGTATATAATAGTTTTAGCGCCTGTGTCAACAGGATTGATTTACGCTTTAAACTCATGAACCCGTCACGCGCATCCGGGATTGAGCCTCTGTATTGTAACAGCTGCAACTGTTGATATTTTCCCATTTACCGCTGGCGTAAACATTATTGTAAATATTATTGTGGACATTCCTTGTATGCACCGGTTGTAATCATGATTGTATGCATCGGTTGTAATCATGATTGTACGCATTTGCTGTAATCATGATTGTAAGCATTTGCTGTAATCATGATTGTAAGCATCGGCAATAATCATTTTAGGTATTTTTGAAATATAAACATTATTTCTCAATGATATGGTATAAAATCATCAAATATTGGTATATAATAATCGAAAGTTAAATTATAATGGGTGGTGGGTAAATGTTCTCAAATAAGCTAACATTTCAAAACGAGTTTAAGAAGAGGATTAAAGCTCTATTTGGCATTACGATTGCGGAAGCGTCAAACATTGAAAAATACGCCGCTATCGCGTCAATGGTACGCGAGACTAAAGCCGAATCATGGGTAGATACAAACAACCTATACTTAGAGGAGAAAGCGAAACAGGTCTATTATTTTTCACTTGAATTTCTAGTCGGTAAATTCCTTGAACAAAACCTCATATACATAAACGCGCTCGACGTATGTAAGCAGGGGCTGGAGGCCCTTGACATCGACTTTGAGGAGTTGTGCTCGGTCGAGCCCGAAGCGGGGCTCGGTAATGGCGGTCTTGGAAGACTGGCCGCGTGTTTTCTTGATTCTCTTGCAAGCCTGGGGATGCCGGGTCATGGCTGTGGCATTCGCTATAAATATGGACTTTTTAATCAGAAGATTATAAACGGATACCAGGTTGAACTCCCGGATAATTGGCTGCGCGAAGCAAACGCATGGGAAATCAGGAAATTTGAAAAAGCCGTAATTGTCAACTTTGGCGGTTATGTTCGCTGGATCGAGGACGAAAGCGGAAACAAGAAAATAGTTCATGAGAATTGCGAATCGGTTTTAGCCGTGCCCTATGACACCCCAATCCTCGGATATAGGAATGACACGGTGAACACTTTGCGCCTCTGGAGTGCGGAAACTCTAAACGACGGATTTAATTTTTCCTCTTTTTCTCAGGGTGACTACATCAACGCCGTGTCTTATAAATACTCTGTGGAGGCGATCTCGGAGGTCCTTTATCCGGACGACTCCAACTATTCAAATAAAATCCTGCGGCTAAAGCAACAGTACTTTTTTGTTTCCGCCGGGCTTATGAGCATCATCAGGCGTTTCAAAAAGAAAATGAAAAGCATTTCGATATTGCCGGAGTATATAACAATTCATATCAATGACACCCATCCCGCTCTTGCCGTGCCTGAGATGATGCGTATCTTAATGGATGAGAACGGCTTGAGCTGGGATGAAGCCTGGGGTATCACAACCAACACGATTGCCTACACAAATCACACTATTATGCCTGAAGCTCTGGAAAAATGGCCAACTGACGTGTTTAAGCGATTGCTTCCCCGTATTTATATGATCGTGGAGGAGATTAACGAACGATTCTGTAAACAGTTGTGGCAGATCTATCCGGGTGATTGGGACAGGATATCTGATATGGCGATAATAGGCGACGGCAACGTCAGGATGGCCCATCTGGCAGTTGTGGGCAGTTACAGCGTGAACGGAGTCGCCGCGGTTCATACTGAGCTTCTCAAATCTCAAGTCTTAAAGAATTTTCACGAACTCTACCCGGAGAAAATAAATAACAAGACCAACGGCATAACGCATCGGCGCTGGTTGCTTAAGTCCAATCCAGGCGCTTCCGAGCTTATTTCCGACACATTAAAGGAGGATTGGATCCACAATCCTGAGATACTGAGTAAACTTGCAATATTCAAGGACAAGCGCGCTGTGCAGGATAACGCTGCCAGAATTAAAAGGCAAAATAAAGAACATTTTGCCAAATTCGTCAAGAATCAGTCCGATATAACAATTGACCCGGATTCGGTTTTTGACGTACAGATAAAGAGAATACACGCATATAAGCGTCAACTGCTGAACCTTCTGCACATCCTTTACCTTTATAATGAAATCCTGGACGATCCTGGGATCGATATGGTTCCGCGTACGTTCATCATTGGCGGGAAGGCCGCTCCCAGCTATTACTACGCAAAAAACATAATAAAGCTTGTAACATCCCTTGCAGATATGATCAATAGCGATCCTTCCGTGAAGGACAGGATCAAACTGATATTTCTCGAGAATTACAACGTCTCGTCCGCCGAATTAATTTTCCCCGCTTCCGACGTCAGTGAGCAAATCTCAACGGCAAGCAAAGAAGCTTCGGGTACCGGAAATATGAAGTTCATGATGAATGGAGCTATAACGGTCGGCACAATGGATGGAGCGAATATCGAAATAAAAGAGGCCGTCGGCGAAGATAATTTTGTCACTTTTGGTCTAAGCGTTGAGGAAGTTCTCAATTACTATGCCAATGGGAACTATTTCCCCTTTGATATTTACAATTCGCGCGAGAAGATACACAGGATCATCGACGAGCTCACAAACGGATTTTTCCACAACGTTCCGAAAGACGAATTCCTCACCATCAGGAAGTCCTTACTTGATTACGGAGATGAATTCTTTGTATTGAAGGATTTTGACGGCTACGTAGAAGCCCAGAAAAAGATTGACGCCCTCTATAGATCCAAGAAAACGTGGCTTTCCATGTCTATAGTTAACATAGCTCAATCCGGCAGGTTCTCGAGCGACAACACTATAAAACAGTACGCCTCGGAGATATGGGATATATCCCCAATACTCTGATTCGCCGACGCGGGCGCTGCATTTTGGCGCCAGCGCTGCATTTTACGGATAGGTTTTGTAATCTGCTTGGGCCTTGCGATTAGCCGGCGGCTATTGTAGCATGGGTTTGGGTTTCCGACTACACTCAAGCAGGTATTGGGGGTGTTATGGCGCGGAGCGGGTTCATTCCGCGTCCATAGCCCCTCTCAGTTTATTAAATGAATCACGAAGCCCGTCCGCCTTGTCCAAGGAACGTATTTCAACCAGTATCCCCTCGTATTCACCATTGCGCACCGCATAGTACATCCTGTCGTCCTTTGGGATAAGCTCGATTTTCATCTCGGATGGGTACACTGCGCCATCGCGCGCGTCATCCTTAAATCTATATGTAATCACTACGTCGGGCTCGGCAAATTCCGTCGGCTGCTCGAGGTCAAGATCATACAGCGTTAAGCCTATGAGCGCCTGGTAAAAATACCTGAAAACCTGGGTTCGATTTTTATCGTCCATGATATTTGATACATCGACTCCATTTACAATAAAGACGTCGTTGTTCTTGTCTTCATCATCCGTAAATATCTCGCAGAACAACACGTCATCGTCAATCTCGATTGTTATTGAGCTTACCTGATTGATATTCTCCATAAATACGAAAACATCTAAAAACTCTTTCAACGGTTTGTCAAGGAAACCCAGGTTTGACACATTCAGCAAAAATACATCAGCACCAGCTTCAGCCGTGGCGTCAGCCCCAGCATCAGCCCCGGCATCAGCTCCAGCGTCAGCCCCAGCATCAGCTCCAGCGTCAGCCCCAGCGTCAGCCCCAGCATCAG
>JGI24702J35022_10000142_pt1 | contig 36146 bp, 32 predicted proteins | sample TergutTh196P4_FD_35022 | JGI IMG/M metagenome (IMG submission 35022) | reverse complement strand
TTTGCGCACCTAATTAATAAGCGGGGCTTTGCCCCGCACGACAATTACTAATTACTCGTTACTCATTACTAATTAAAAAGAGTATTTCGTTTCGTTTTTCGGCGTCCACCATTCTATAAAATTATATCCAATGCCTGCAGGCGTGTTTTTTACGCCTTTAAATCTTTTGTGCAATGCGGACAAGCTGTCCGGACAATATAAAAATATGCACGGAGGGTCTTCGTACATTATATCCTGTATCTCATGGTACATTTTTTTTCTTTTTTCGACGTCAAAAGTGGTTCTGGCGTCTTCAAAAAGTTTATCGGTTTTTTGGTTATTGTAAGAAAGAAAATTGTACTGTCTCGGCGCTGTCTGCTGCGAATGCCATAAAGAATATTGGTCAGGATCTAAAGTAGTGCTCCAGCCGATTATTACGGCGTCAAAATCTCTTTTTGCTATGTATTGATTTATAAAAGTGCTGAACTCAATAATTCTTATATTGGCTTTTAGTCCTATTTTTTTCAGATGCTGCTGTATAATTTGTGCACTGAGTTCTCTTTGTTTGTTTCCCTGATTTGTCGTCATCGTAAACTCAAACGGGTTTCCGTTATATTCCAAATATCCGTCATTGTTTATGTCTTTAAATCCCATGGAAGCAAGAATTTCCAAAGCTTTTTCGGGATCATATTCCGACTTGGGAAGCTCTTTATATGCCCAGCTTTGCGGAGGATAAATTCCGTTGATTTCTATGCCTGTGCCGAGAAGAACTCCGTCAATAACGTCTTTTTTGTTTATAGCAAGCTCAACGGCTTTTTGAAAATCTTTATTGTCAAAAGGTTTGCGCTGGCGGTTAAATCCTAAAAAAGTAAAAGTGAAAGTAGGCTGTCTGTATTTCTCATAATGTTTAAAAAAGCTTTCATACGCGTTCCACTGGTCCGGAGTAAGGCTTACACTGTCCAAAGATTCGTTTCTCAATTCCAAAAACTGTACCGACGAATCCGGAACTATGCGGACAATGTATTTGTTTATATAAGGTTTTCCGTCAAAATAATCGGGATTTGCCGCAAGCACGACTTTTTGGTCGGTCTGCCACGATTCGAATTTATAAGGCCCTGTTCCTATTGGTCTCCTGTTTGCCGGAGCATCGTTAAAATCATATCCTTTAAAAACATGCTCGGGAACTATCGACATTCCCCAGCTTTCAAGGTTGGGCGCAAAAGGCTTGTCATAATAAACTTTTACCGTGTAATCGTCGATTACTTTCAACTCTTTGATAAGCGTGAAACTTGAAGAATAAGGCGTTTTTGTATTTGTGTCGACTAAAACATCATAAGTAAATTTAACGTCTTTTGCGGTAAAAGGCTGGCCGTCATGCCATTTGACATTTTTTTTGAGATAAAAAGTTATAACGAGTCCGTCCTCGGAAACTTCAAAACTTTCCGCCAAATCGCAGGCAATATTAAGGTTTTCGTCGTATTTAATGAGCCCGTTAAAAATCATCCCATTGACCGAACCCGACGGCGTATCGCTTGCAAGTATCGGATTCATAAAAGAAACGTCGCTGCCTATGGCGGTAATAAACGCGTCCCCGTAAACCGGAGACAGATCATCCGAAACCACACCCTGCCGCCGGGACTCTTCCGTCGAACAGGAAAACAATAACAACAAATAAAATATAAAAGGTAAAAGGTAAAAGGTAAAAATTTTTAGCTTTCGATTTTTCATTTTTTGCTATTACTCCGTATTACTTGTTACCTATTACCTTTTATCTGCCGTTGGTCTTACTACCACCGTCAAAGAATTCTGTTTAAAAATTCTGCGGGCGGTTTCCCGTATGTCTTCAATGCTGACTTTTTCTATGTCTTCAAGATATTTGTCGTCGTATTTATAGCCTTGCCCCATAATTTCGCGCCAGCCGTAATAGTACGACTTTTTCCAAACTGTCTGCCTGTCCATTATGTAAAGCCCTTTGATATACGTTTTCGTGTCTTTTAATTCCTGCTCTTCGATTTTATTTTCGCATAAATCCGTCAGTATTTCGTCTATGCGCTTTAACGTTGAATCTATATTTTTTTTATCCAGACCGATATAAACCGTAAAAAAACTTTCGTTTTTTCTTGAAGGGTAAATAGAGTTGACTTCATAAGCAAGCCCGAGTTTTTCTCTGAGTTCCGTAAAAAGCCTGCTGGTCATTCTTCCGCCGAGCACCGTGCTTATAACTTTCAGCGTAACAAAATCTTTATCTTTTATGTCCGGCGCTGAAAAACCCAGCATTATATAAGCCTGATTAAATTTGCCTTTTACTTCCAGCGTTTCGGATTTTCTGTTTAGCGCATTAAACTCCGCATTTTTAAATTTATCTCCTGAACCGACATTGCCGAAATATTTTTCAAGAGAGTTTTGCAAAGTTTTTTTGTCGATATTGCCTGAAACGGATATTATAATATTTGAAGAATTAAAAGAATATTTGTGCCACTCAAAAAGCTGTTCCAGGGTAATTGCGTTAATGCTTTCTTCTTTCCCCAAAACGGTAAGAGCATACGGCATATCTTTATAAAAATTTTCAGTGAAAGCGTCTAATGCCGTATTGAATATGCTGTCTTTTCTGGCATTGAGACCCGCTATCATATTTTTCTTTTCCGTTGCGATTTCATTTTCGTCAAACGCCGGATTTTGTATTACGTCGGAAAAAATTTCCGCGGCTCTGTCAAAATATTCCGACAGGAAACTCATATTTATAAACGACATATCGTAATCGGTATTCGCGGAAAGATCCGCGCCTATATTGTCGACGTCTTTTGCCAAAACTTCATTTGAACGGTTCTTTGTCGATTTCGTCATAAGATTTGACGCAAGAACCGATATCCCCGCATTTGAGCCGTTTTCGCATAAGACGGATACCGGCGTAAAAACTTTCATTGAAATAACTTCTATGCCGTCGGTTTTATTAAAAACTACTTTTATGTTATTTTTCAGCGTAAACTCTTCCATTGTGCCTCCAAAAGCGGTTTGTGACATCAAAAAAAACAATAAAACAAATAAAATTTTTTTCATACGCTCAGTCCTTATCTATTCTCTTTTATCTTTTCTCTGCCGCGCGGCGTGTCAGGGGGACGGAGCAATTTACCACAAACAGCGTGGTCAATTCCTCCGTCCCCCTTACACTCAACTACTATCTGTCTTTTATTGGCAGCAAGGCCGCGTATGTCACTTTTTCTTTGCCGTAATATTTTTTTAAAAACTCCTGCGCGTCCGAAGCTTTTAACGCATTCATTTTTGAAAGATATTCACGCGCTATTTCAGGCCTGCCCATAAGCTGCCATATGCCGTAGACATATCCTATATTAAAAGGTTTTTCAAAAGAAAAACTCCAGCTTGATTTCATTGAAATTTTAGCTCTTTCAATCTCTTCGCCGCTTATTCCGCTATCGATCATATTTTGTATCTGCGCGTTTATTTCTTCTTTTATTTTTTCATAATTTGCCGGATCAAAAACCGCGCTGACATAAACGGCTCCGGTCCCTTTCATTGATTGAAACGAAGAGCCTATCGAATAAACAAGCTGCTTTTCTTCCTTAAGAACTCTGTACAGTCTTGAAGATTTGCCGCCGCCTAAAACGTGCATTGCAAGGTCAGCCGCAAAAATATCGTCGGAACTTGCGTCCGGCCCCAAAAATCCGAAAAACATATAGCCTATTTCAACTTTACTTTTTTTCACGATCTCTTTACCGGCGCGCACGTCTTCCAAAAGCTGAGGTTCTTCAGGGATCCGTTTCGATTCAAATTTTCCGAAAGTTTCGTCTATAAGTTTTGCGACTTTCTGCTCGTCAAAATTTCCGCAAACGACAACAGACATTTTTTGCGCAATATAATGATCGCTGTAATATCCGTAAATTTCGTCTCTTGATACCGAAGATATGACTTTTTCCGTGCCGATAACGCTGTTTTTAAGAGCGCTTTTCTCATACAAATTTTTAGAAAAAGTTTCATAAAGAGCCGCATAAGGATTATCGAAATATCTTTGGATCTCTTCGATAACAACCTTTCTTTCTCTGTCTATATCGTCGGAAGGTAGGAGAGGATTTTGCATGGTATCGGCAAGCATTTTTACGGCTTCTTCAACGCCGTCTTTTTGGACGTCAATATAGTACATCGTATATTCGTTTGACGTGGCGGCATTAATGTATCCGCCCATATTTTCTACCCTGCGGCTAAGCTCGTCGCCCGGATAATTTTTGCTTCCTTTAAACATTAAATGCTCGAGGAAATGAGAGAGTCCGGCCTGTTCGGGTTTTTCGTCAACCGCGCCGACTCTGACATAAACCGCGACGGAAGCGGCAAGACTGTTTTTATCGCTTTTTAGTATGGCCGTAAGCCCGTTATCGTATTCCACTCTTTTTACTCCTTTTGAAACACAGCCGCACACAAACGCAATGCACAGTGTTGTCATTAATATTATTTTTGATTTATTTTTTTTCATTTTAATTATATCCTATAACGCAAAATTATTGCTGCCGGATCAAAACAAAACGCTTAGTTTTCTTCTTTTTGATTTTCGTTTTTCCTGCGCTCCGCAACGGCGCTCATTATTATGTCGGCATAAGAGTATGCCCACAGTATCATCAAAGCATAATTGATAATTTTTAATTTGCCGGAATTTTGTTCAATCAAATTTTTTGCAAATTCTTTCATCGCGCCAAAATCCACAGGCATAGCGGCAGGATCAACCGAAGAAATAAGAATAACCGACATCAATACCAATATTAAAGCGGCAATACCGAGTATAATAAACCCTTTTTTAAACTGTTTTAAGACCAACTGCCCCACGCCGGGCCCCAAAAAAGTGTTCAGCAGTATAACAACTCCGTATTTCCAAAACATTTGTTTCTCCGTGATAGCCGATAAAATTGTCGGAACTGCTGCGCCTTTTCTCCCGAATGGGTTAGGGTTGCCGCTTGCCGTATCTATTCTCTTTTCTCTATTCTCTGCTGCTCCGGCGTGTCATGTGGACGGAGCAATTTACCACAAACGGCGTGGTCAATTCCTCCGTCCCCATGACCCTTATCTTTTGCCGTTGCTGAGCTGCTGAGCTTCTGCCGTTTGGAAGTCTCCGAAGGATTTGCCGTTACCTTTAAAATACCCCGTCCGAAAACTTTGTTTTCGTCCACCCCTTTTCCAAAAGGGGAATAAAGGCCTTTGCCGTATCTATTCTCTGCCTTTCACTCTGCCGTTAATAAACTATCATCCCCGCATATCCCACCACTTCGCTGAAATCGCCGCTGACTTCGCCGGAATTTGAATATCTTACAAGTTCGGCGGTTTTTGCGCCTGCAAGCTTTGAATAAAAAAGCATTGCCGCTACCGGCGGAGCGCCGCACATGCTTATATTTTTCTCTTCCACTACTTCCAGCAAACCTTTGCCGTCAAGCTGCATGATCTCTTTGATCGCCATATCGTCGCATATTTTAGCTATTGACGCGTTCGAATAATGGCTCATATCCGTGGAAGCAATAACGCAGACTTTTTTATTATGTTCGTTTGAAGCTTTATAAACCGCCTGCGCCAGATCCATGCATTTTGCGCATTCGTAAGACGCTATGCAAATCGGAACTATTTTCGCGGAAGGATTTATTTTTTTGATGAAAGGAAGCTGCACTTCTATGGAATGTTCCATTATATGGGCGGTATCGTCAAACTCGGCAAATTTTGAATTTAAAGCAATGAGTTTTGCGAATTCATAATCAATTTCCAAATCTCCTATAGGCGTTTCCCACGAGCCCGAAGGATATATCGATATTTCAGGGCCGAGCCCCGTATGGCTCGGGCATAGAATAACATAAGTATCAAACATTCCGGACGACGCATATGCTGTTCCGGCGGTCCTTCCGGAATAGATCCATCCCGCGTGCGGGCTGACTATGCCTATAACGGCTTTTTTTTCTTTCACGTCCGGAATATAGTTTTCTATTTCTTCGATATTATCCGGGTACCAGTTTTTAAAACGCATTGTTCTTTTCATTCAAGCTCCTGCTGCCATCCGTTTTCTAAATCAAGACTTTCAAGATGATCATAAGCTTCTTCATATTCTTCTATCGTCAAATTTCTTGACAATTCTTTAAATCCCGACGACTTATGCGCCGGATGATACTGCGCCATAAGACTTAAAAAAGTTTCTTTTGAAAGTTCCTGCGCTATAAAATCCAAAGACTTTTTCGTATTTTCTACATTCCCGGGTAAAACCATATGCCTTATCAAAACGCCTTTTTCAGCTATACCGTTTTCATTAATTTTTAAGATCCCTTTTTGCCTTGCCATCTCTTTTAGCGCCGCGCGGTTTATTTCAACATAATCTTTTATGCCCGAATATTTAAAGGCAGTTTCATTGTCGGAATATTTTATGTCCGGAAGATAAATATCGACGGTATCTTCCAAAAGCTTTAAAACTTCGACTTTTTCATATCCGCTGCAATTAAACACCGTCGGAATTCGAAGCCCGTTTTTTCGTGCCAGATAAACCGACTTTGCAATTGCCGCGCTGTAATGCGTAGGCGTCACAAAATTTATATTATGCACGCCTCTTTCCTGCAAGTTTATCATTATTGAAGCGACTTCGTCCACACTTACTTCACGCCCGTTGCCGAGCTGACTTATAGGGTAATTCTGGCAGAAAACGCATTTCATGGTGCAATTTGAAAAAAATATTGTGCCCGAACCTCTTTCGCCGGTTATCGGAGGCTCTTCTCCCATATGCACATTGCTGCTTGCAATAAAAATTTTATCCGCCGTATTACAAAGACCTTTTTCGCCTTTATTTCTGTTTGCTCCGCATTTTCTGGGGCATATTGTGCAGCTGTCCATCATCGAATAAAGCTTTTCTATTTTTTCTTCAAAATTCATAGATTTTCCGAATCAAGAATTATCGTGACAGGTCCGTCATTATTGATTTCAACAAGCATATCTGCGCCGAATTCTCCGCTTTCAACTTTAAGACCGGAGTCTTTTGCGATACTTAAAAACTCTTCGTACAGTTTTTTTCCTTCTTCAAAAGAAGCCGCTCCGAGAAAATCCGGCCTGTTTCCTTTCTTGCAGTTTCCGTAAAGCGTAAACTGCGATATTATCAGCAGTTCTCCGTTTATATCCTCCAAAGATTTATCAAACTTGCCTTCAGCATTTGAAAATATCCTGAGCTTTCTTATTTTTTCAATAACTTTTCTGAGCGAATCACCGTCGTCATTCTGCCCGAATGCCGCCAAAACGACAAGCCCTTTTGATATTTCTCTTTTTTCCGAAGAATTTATGGTCACTGATGCGTTTTTAACGCGCTGTATAACGGTTTTCATATTATTAAGTCTCTATTATGTACGCGTCTATCCAGATTTGAACTGGAACATTCAGCTCCGGAGGCTGACGCTCTATCCAGTTGAGCTATAGACGCAATAATTCAATTGATTTATGATTTTATCAAATATGGCAAATAATTACTACAGCCCTAATTTTTGAATAAAAACGCCAAAAAAATAAGAACCGGCATTTGCCAGAAGTGAAAACAGAAACAGCTTTAAAGGTTTTTTTCCGTAAAAAGCCAAATAGAAAAGCCATTCAATTATAACTACGGCTATTTCAAGCAAAAGTATAGCCACAGGGTTAAAATAAAGTTCGGGATAAGTCTGGATTAAAAAATTTAACGCGGGATTTGTAATTATCTGCGCTATTATAACAAGTAAAATAAATTTTTTGTCCCTTGTTAAAATAAGCGCAACGGAAGTTTCAATTATTATTGTCAGAGTTAACGTTAAAAGGTACAGGCTTGCCGGCATAAAACCTCTTTAATACAAAATAAATCGATAAAACACATATTAAAACTGCCGTAAACATTACGTCTATTTATTGAAAATGATCTGCAAAAAATACGATTATTATAAAACCTGAAAAAATGGCAAGACAATTCATTCCGAAAGCAAGGCCTGGACGTTTAGCAATATAATTTTTACGGATTTGGATTCCTCAAGAGCTAATAAATCGTCATCGGCAGAAAGATTCGGAAAAAGGATTTCGGTATATTTGCCATCTGAAATTCCTGTTATAACCTGACATCTCTGGATGATGTAATCGTCATCGCGACGAAATATGACAAATTTTTTACCGGCGTGTTCATGTATGAACTCATTTGGCACAAGGCAAATATTTTCAGGGGAGAAAGTTAAGACCACGTCAATGGATTCTCTGATTTTAATCAGTTTTTGTTCTTTTTCGGAAAGTTGATTTAACGGTGTTGCGTAATACTTAAATTTTTTAAATCCAAGTGTTCTTAAAGACGCTATTGCGTAAAACAAATTTATTCTGCCTTCAAATAAAATACAACCTTGAGTTTTTTCTAAAGGATTTTCTTTTAATATAATGTCTACAGGGTTTGTTTCGTTTAAATACATCAAATCAGAATATTCAGCTGTAAAGCAAAAGATAAATTCGGGATTTATCTCATATAAGGCATGAGACCAGTGAATATATCCTGAAATTTCTGCATAATGATGTTTTCCGATAGAATTTACCCCTACTAACTGGCCTTTTTTTACAAAATCCCCAATTTTAACAGTAGCTCCGTGAGGTTCAAAAAATAAAGAGACGTCCTTTTTGTCAACTATGACGGCTTTTACGGTTTTTTGTTGCGGCTGGTATTCTTTAAGTGAGCCTTTTTGCGGCTTAACTTTTTTTATGATATCTTTTTCGGAAACGTGTATTCTTTCATATGGACGTTCAATCAAATTTGCAAAAACGCTGCAACTAAAAAATAACATTATTACATAAGATACAATAACCTGTAAAAATTTTATTTTCATAGCATCTTCCTGTGGTTATTTATAATCAATCTCTATCAGATCGTCTTTTATGCAACTTTTAAAACTTTCCGATATATCGTTTAAATCTATTATATCTACCTTGTATGGAATTTCGCTTGCTGAAAAAAATTCTTTAAGACTTGCCAGAAACAATGGAGGCAGTTTTTTCCCTCCTGCATCTATAGCCAAATCAATATCCGAAGCTCTTTTTGTTTTGCCGTTAGTGCGGGAACCAAAAGCATATACTTTCACATTTTTTTCTTCCAATTTTTTTAACCGCCAGTTTAATACGTCTTTGAGTTCTTCCAAATAATGCGGTTCTAAGTCAATTTTTTTATTATTTTCCATTTAATTTTTCCAGTGTTTCTAAAAGTTTTTCGGCGTCTTTTAAAAATTGTTCCGTAAACGAAAATATTCCATCAGCTTTTACTTCATCATAAATATGGGATGTTTCGTTTCTCAGCTTATTATATAAACGCCAATCGTCAACATTTAGTATTAAATTTTTCTCAAAAGCCGTCCGGAATAAATCCGACTTGGAAAGCTCATCATTAATATCATAATAAATCTCCAATGCTCTTTTAATAAATTTCCATGAAAGTTCAAAAGTAAATTCAAAGTTTTGAATTACGCCTGCCCTCATAAGTTTTTCTTCCGGAGAAACGATATGCCCTATTTTCAATTTTTTAGATATCTCAACGGCTTCTTTTAAAGAGTTTACCGCTTTTTTATAATTTGATAAATCAAGATTCATATTCTTACCCTCCTTATCTTCTAAAAACATCGGTTTTCAAAGAAGTTACTCTGTCTAAAAATATTTTTCCGTCTAAATGGTCTATCTCATGCTGGATAACGACCGCTTCAAAGCCTTCGGTTTTTAGAATTCTTTTTGTGCTTTGCAAGTCCGTATATTCAACTGTAATTTTCTTTTTTCTGGTTACGTATCCCGTAAAATCCGGGACGCTTAAACAGCCTTCCCTTGAACTTGTTTTTCCGGAAGAATAAGTTATGACGGGATTTATCATTATCAGTAATCCGTTATTATGATGCTGTTTTGGATTTAAAGACACGTCGACCACAATTATTCTTGACAAAACTCCGACCTGCACCGCCGCGATCCCGACGCATCTGTCCAAAGCGCAAATTGTTTGGCGCATATTTTCAGCAAGCATGCGCACTTCGTCGTTTATCTCATCGATTGGAAGCGATATTTGTTGAAGCAAAGGATCGGGGATAGTGATGATCGGAAGCGTTTTCATAAAAACAATTTTATATGTCCGCCGATTCGGCCTGATTGACCGAAACCGCAACGTTCATAGATTTTGCCAAATCCGCAAGATCCCGCTTAATACCGGATATTGACAGCTTTTTGGGTATTTCAGCCTCGATGATCATAATATAAGTTTTTTTGCCTTTGCTTTTGGATAAAGTTGTCTGAACATCGGTTATATTGATTTTGCAGCCTGCAAGAAAAGAGCTTATGCCGTAAACTATCCCAGGTTTATCTGCGCCGTAAACGGATATTATGTACGGATTTACAAACTTTTTTCTTTTGGAAGCAAAAGACGCAAGCTCGCAATACGAAAAAGACATTCCCAAAGAGCGGGACGATTTTTGAAGTTTTGAATACACTTCTTTCGGGCTTACGTTTTTTGGAAGGCTGAGTATAAGTATCATCGCAAACTGACCGTAAAGAATGGTCATAGTCGAGTCTTCGATATTGCATTTATATTCATACAACACTTTCGCAATAGCGCTCACCAAACCCGGCCTGTCTTTACCTATTGCCGTCAGAGAAATGTATTTTGGCATAATCACTCCCATGTTAATGGCAGAGTGGAGATTGAAGAGTGGAGAGTGGAGATACTGTAACTGCTCTTTTAGCCGTATCTTCACTCTTCACTCCCAACTCTTCACTCTGCCGTTTGTCTTTATAAGTATTTTTCCACATTTTTAATCACAGCGTCTATCTTCGACAAATCTTTTGTGCCGCCTTGCGCAAAATCCGGTTTTCCGCCGCCGGAACCGCCGATATCTGCAGCGAAAGCTTTCGCGATTTTGCCGGCGTTAACGCCTTTTGCAACATAGTCCGGCGTAGCTGAAACTATAAAAGAAGCTTTATCGCCGTTTTTAGAAGCTATGAAAACGACCGCAGACTTCAGTCTTTCTTTTAATTTGTCGGATATATCTCTTAAAACCTGAACTTCAGCATCGTCAATGGATAATGCCAAGAATTTCATTCCGTTGACGTCTTTTGCCATTTTAACGTAACCGGCTATCTCTCCTGAGATCAAACGGTTTTTCAAATCGCCGATCTGCTGCTCAAGTTTTTTATGATCAGCCGTAAACTTCTTTATTCTTTCAAATAATTCGTCTTTTGAAACGTTCAAAATTTCAGCCATTTTAAAGATAACGGATTCTTTTTGAAGCACATATTCTTCCGCCGCAAGCCCTGCAACAGCTTCAATCCTGCGCACGCCCGCTGCTACGGACGATTCCGAAACTATCTTAAAAAATCCTATGTCGCCGGTACGCGCTATATGCGTTCCGCCGCAAAGTTCCATTGAGAAGACTTCGTTTTCGTTTTCATTTTTAACGGATACCGTTCTTACAATATCGCCGTACTTTTCGCCAAACAATGCCATTGCGCCGGCGTTTCTGGCATCATTTATGCTCATATTTTCAACGCATACCGGCATATTTGCTCTTATGGCGGCATTTATTTTATTTTCGATCTTATTCAGATCTTCTTTTTTTACGGCGGAAAAATGCGTAAAATCAAAACGCAGATAATCCGGCGCTACAAGAGAACCTGCCTGCGTTATATGCTCGCCGAATAACCCTCTCAAAACTTTGTGAAGCAAATGCGTAGCCGTATGATGCCTTTGTATTTCTTTTCTGCGCTCTTTGTCTATAGAGGCAAAAACTTCTTCGCCTTTTTTCAGCGAACCTTTTACAATTTTGACTTTATGTACAAAAAGATTGCCGACAGGCTTAAAAACGTCTTCAACTTCAGCTTCAAAAGAAGGCATTGTCATTATGCCTTTGTCCGCGCTTTGACCGCCTGATTCGGCATAAAAAGGCGTTTTATCTAAAATAATTTCTGCAATATCTCCCGCCTTGATCTCGGACACTTCTTTTGAATCTTTTATCAAAGCCAAAACCTTAGACGCCGCTTCATAATTGTCATATCCTACAAAGCCGGTGTCGCCCGTTTTTTTATGTAAAAGCGAATAAAAAGTTATGTCCTTTTCTCCGGAACCGCCCCACGCTGCGCGGGATTTTTCCTGGGCTTTTTTCTGTTCCGACTTAAAGCCTTCTTCGTCGACAGCCATATTGTTTTCAGAGGCGATTTCTTTTGTCAGGTCGTGAGGAAAACCGTAAGTATCGTAAAGTTTAAAAACGTCTTCCCCGCTTATTATGCCGGCGCCTTTTGATTTATAGGAACTTATCATATCGGACAAAAGGTTTGAGCCGGCTTCCAAAGTCTCCAAAAATTTTTCTTCTTCGACTTTAATTATTGCTTTTATATTCGCAAGCTTTGAAGAAAGCTCCGGATATGCCGGTTCCATAATATCAAACACCGACGAAGTCAGCTCGTTTATAAAAGGCTTGCCGTAACCGTACATTTTGCCCTGTCTTACGGCTCTTCTGAGTATCCTTCTCAATACGTAGCCTCTTCCTTCATTTGACGGTAAAATTCCGTCGGATATCAAAAATGTCACGGCTCTTGAATGATCCGCGATCATTCTGAGTTTTGATATATTCTCGCCTTCATATTTAACATTTAAAATCTTTGCGGCTTTTTCCATGACAGGCACAAACAAATCGGTTTCAAAAACGCTTTTTTTGCCGTTTGCCGCGGCGACAAGCCTTTCAAGCCCCATGCCGGTATCTATATTTTTTCTCGGGAGATTTTTAAGAGAACCGTCGGCCTGCCTGTCAAACTGGGTAAAAACAAGGTTCCATATTTCCAAATACCTGTCGCAGCTGCACGCGGGGCCGCAATCCGGCTTTCCGCAGCTCATCTCAGCGCCCAAATCGATGAGAATTTCCGAACACGGTCCGCAAGGGCCTGTCTCTCCCATATTCCAAAAGTTCGTATCGTCGCCCATTTTTATAATTCTGTCCGACGGAACGATCTTTTTCCATATTTCCGCCGCTTCATCGTCGTCTTTATAAACCGTTATATAAAGTTTATCTTTTGGCAGCGCCATATTTTTCGTTAAAAATTCCCAGCACCATTCGATCGCTTCTTTTTTAAAATAATCGCCAAAAGAAAAATTTCCGAGCATCTCAAAAAAGGTAAGATGTCTTGTAGTTATACCAACTTGATCTATATCCGAAGTCCTGAAGCATTTCTGGCAGCTTGCGGCTCTTGTAAAAGCGTCTTTGCTCTGCCCGAGAAAATGCTGTTTAAACTGCACCATTCCCGCAGAGGTAAAAAGCAAAGTTTTATCCCCCGAAGGCACAAGCGAGTCCGAAGGCGCAACCGTGCTTCCTTTTTCTTTAAAAAACTTCAAAAATTCCGCCCTGATCTGCGCCGATGATTTGTTATTTTTTGTATTCATAATGGAATGATTTTAGCAAAAAAAGAGGGGCAACTCAAACGGACAATTAGCAGTGACACGACAAACGCATGAAAAAAATGTCTCGTCGAGACCGCCCTCACCCCGCCCTCCCTGACAAGGGAGAGAGAAAACTACTTCGACGGAAAGTAGATCTCATTTTAGTTTTCATGTGTTTGTCGTGTTAGCAGTGAGTAGTCAGTAATGCGTAAGGGTGTCTCTAAAAACCCCTCTTTTGTCATTGCGGGCTTGACCCGCAATCTATAGTTCACGACGAGATTGCAGCTCGGTGGCCGCAATGACGACACTGAAAATACAGGTTTTTAGAGGTACCCGTAATTAATGAGTATGCGGAACGCGCACCTAATAATTAAGCGGGGCAAAGCCCCGTACAACACTACTAACTGCTCACTGTCGTTAAGATGTGAAATAATGCAAATACCATAACGGCGATCCCTGCGGCAAATATCAGAATTGTATGAAAGAAATGCTGCCTGATAAGTTCTTTTTCGTTTTTGTTTGAAACTATAAAAATCGGATTTTCTTTTCCCCGCTCTATTGAAATAATACTTTCGTTTTTCGGATTTAATATTTTATCGGTTATTTCTTTCTCCAGCGTTTTTCTGGCGGCATCCCACTCTTCCTGACTTATCTGGCCATCGCTGTTTGTGTCAAAACGTTCAAGCATCATTCTTTTGTCCTGCCTGGCTTCTTTTAAGGCTTTATTAATTTCAGCTGCTATATCGGACGCTTTTTCCTTTACTGCCGTGCCCAGACAGTACACAAAATCCCCGTCTTTTATTTCAGCTTCCGCATATATGTAACTGCCGTCGCTCCATCTTTTTGTTTTTACGATGATCTCCGCGTCAAAAGGATCAACATAAACTGTTCCGGTTTCATCTTCAATATAAAAAGGCTGCGCTTTTAAAATAAATCTTGGGGTCGCATCCATAAAAGACGGTATAAAAGATGATCTTCTGCTTCTTTCGCGGACGGATAAATAATGGTAAATATCAAACAAACCCGGAAGCCGCCTGGCTTTGCCGTAAACTTCAACAAAACCCAAAGGCATAGAACCTATTTTCGACGTCGCCGTATCCCTGACAGCTCTCAGTTTTTTGTATTTATTGAAACTTTCAATATAAATATATATTCCTGCGGCTAAAATCACGATATCCGCCGCCCACTTCGGAATATACCCCGAATAGCTTAAATAAAGCGCAAACATAAAAAGTGCCGAAAAAACCATTATTGCAACGGCGTTTTTCATATCATCTCCCGCGTTATTTAATAACAAATTTAACCGGTTTCAGCTCTTCTTTATTTTCCGTCTGGAACATAGGTTTTTCTTTAAGTTTTAAAAATCTGGCTACAATAATGTCGGGTATCTGATATATGCGCGTATTAAACAATGCGACCGAAGCATTATAAAACTCCCTTCTTTCCGCAATGCTGTTTTCAAGCGCGGTGACTCTTCTTTGAAGATTCAGGAATTGTTCATTTGCCTTAAGTTCCGGATACTGTTCTGAAACCGCATATAAAGATTTTAACGCTGACCCCAGCTCCAAGTCGGCTTTGACTGTTTCATAACTGTTTGAAGATTTCAGAAAAATATTTCTGGCTTCAATAACTTTCTGCAGAGTTTCCCGTTCATGTTTCATATACGCTTTGCATATCTCGACGAGATTAGGTATTTCATCAAACCTTTGTTTGGCAAGCACGTCGATATTGGAGGCCGCTCTGTCAANNNNANTTTTTAAACTTACCAAAGAATTGTAAATACCTACGGCAAACACAATAAGAGCAATCAATATTAATATTGAAACGATGGCAATCACCAAAACTGAAGCAGTTAACACAATTGACATTTAGAACCTCCTTTAAAATATAAATATATAACTTTAAGCGTAATATTGCATCTACGCACCAAAACAGACTTGAATTGTGAAAAGATTAAAAACTTTTTTTTGATGAGAAAAATTACGGAGTGAAACTTTTTTTCCGAGCATATTATAGCAAAACCATGCTTCTACAGTCAAGAAAAATATGTGCCCAGACAGTAGTCGGATGCAGCATATCTCTTACTACGCACGTCTTAGATAAAAAGAAACGGCCTTTTCAGGCCGTTTCTTTTTATCTAATTGCGGGGGCAGGATTTGAACCTGCGGCCTTCAGGTTATGAGCCTGACGAGCTACCGGGCTGCTCCACCCCGCGATTTATTATTTATCAATTTGAGGATTATACCAATAAATTTATGTTATGTCAAATTTCTAACGCCCCATTGTTCCGTTTATGTACAAACTTTTCAAAATTTGCTATTTTTAATAAATTATGGAAAAGAAAGAAAAATTTTCAGTACATACGGATTGCATCCGCTTTCCTTTAGACCGCCCGTGCGTTTATCAGAAAAACGATAACGCGCGCTGCGCGGAATGCGATAAATATTCCAAAGTATCGCAAAATGCCGTATTCAAAATTCTTATAATAAAACTTGGCGCAATGGGCGATGTTTTAAGGACGACATTCCTTTTGGAAGGATTAAAAGAACTTTATCCGGCAAGCGAAATTTCATGGATTGTCAGCAAAAATAATGCTCAGGTCCTAAGCGGCAATAAATTCATAAACAACATAATAATAAATGATGACAATACTGCCGGTTTTTTGACATCAAACTATTTTAATCTTGTTATAAATCCGGATTTAGCGCCGAAAAGCCTTGCGCTTGCAAGATTATCTTTTAAAGAGAATTTTTCCGGATATGTTTTGGATAATGACAGAAATATCGTATTTTCAAACGAGCCTGCGCAGCAATGGCTTCTAATGAGCTCTTATGACGAATTAAAAAAAGCCAATCAGCATACATACCAGCATTGGATGTCGGCGATTACGGGGCTGAATAAAGATAATTATGAAATAATTGTCCCTCTTCAGGAATCATCGGTTAAAAAAGCGGATATTTTTTTAAAAGAAAAGAATATTGCAGCCGGTAAAAAAATTATAGGAATAAATCCCGGCGCCGGCAAAAGATGGAAAATGAAAAAATGGCGTACTGACGGTTTTATAGCTCTGGCAAAACATTTATCGTCAAAAGGACATATTGTTTTGCTGCTTGGCGGAAACGACGATATTGAAGAAATAACAGCGATAACAAATGAAAAAATTAAAAACGTTTATTCCGCCGGAACGGACAACAGTATACCTGATTTTTTCGCGCTGGTTAATTTATGCGATATTATCGTCTGCGGCGATACGATGGCTTTGCACGCGGCGGCCGGACTAAAGAAAAACATAGTCGCATTATTCGGACCTACGTCTCTCGCCGAAATAGACGTATACGGAAGAGGCATAAAACTTCAGTCAAACAAAGAATGCATATGCTGCTATAAACAGGAATGCGACATAAGCAAAAATTGCATGGATTTAATTTCCGAAGAAGAAGTTATTAAAGCAGTGGAAAAATACTTGTAAGAAAGGCAGAAGATGAGTAAAAACAAGGGCAACGACAAAGACAAAACGACCACAGCTCCTCTCAGCATCTCAGCTGCCCAACCTCCCATCTTCTAAAAAGGGTTTAAACAATGGAAATAATCGCGATGATCCCTACGTATAACGAAGCCTCCAATATAAAACGGATGATTGACGACGTATTAAATTGCGGAGCTGCGGATATTGAAGTTTTGATAGTCGACGATATGTCTCCCGACGGAACATATAAGACAGTTGAAGAAATATTGAAAACCAATCCGAAGGTGCATCTTCTTCTCAGGAAAGAAAAAAAAGGCAGAGGATATGCGGGAAAAGAAGGATTTAAAAAAGCTATTGAAATGGGCGCAAAGTATATTGTTGAAATGGACGGAGACGGCTCTCATAGCCCGAAATATATCCCGGGTTTTTGCGAAATGATAAACGGCTGCGACGTTGTTATAGGTTCGCGCTACGTTAAAGGCGGCAAGGATGAAAACAGAACTTTTTTAAGGCAGTTTGTCAGCAATCTTTCAAAGTTATATCTTTCAATAGTGCTCGGCGTAAAAATAAAAGATCCCTCTTCGGGCTACAGAATGTTTAAAAGCGAAGTTTTGGAAAAATTCGTTGACAAATTAAATGCTAATGATCCTTTTATCGTTACCGAAGTCATATACTATTTAAAAAAATATAACTTTAAAATAAAAGAATATCCAATAGAATTTCTTTCAAGAATGTCCGGCGAGTCTAAGCTCAGACCGTGGACGCTGATAAAGTATTTATTTAAAGTGCTTAAATTAAGGCTTTCAGCTGCCTTTTAGGGGTATGATGAATTACAAATTATGGTTCTGGACAGTTAACGCGGGCACGGCGGTTTTAAGACTTCTTTTCATAGGAAAAGTCGGGCTTACCGTCGACGAGGCGCATTATTGGGCATATACGAAATTTTTGGATCTATCATACTACGATCATCCCCCCCTAATCGCGTATATAATCAAACTTTCTTCTTTGGTTTTTGGAAATACCGAGTTTGCGGTGCGTTTTCCGGCGGTATTGATTTTTTTCATTGCTTCATGGATATTTTTTATCTGCGCGAAAAAACTTTATAATGAAAGAACGGCGTTTACCGGAGTGCTTTTATTAAACGTTTTACCGGTATTTTCATTTTTGGGTTCAGTCGTCTCCATACCGGACTCGCCGCTCGCTCTTTTCTGGATTTTATCTTTATTCGTATTCCTCTTAATAATAGAAACAAACGGCAAAAAATACTGGTATCTTTTGGGCGTAATAGGCGGTTTTGCCCTGCTGTCAAAATACAATGCCGTAATGATACCCGTCGGAATTGTTTTATTTTTGATCCTGTCTCCGAAACACAGATTCTGGTTTAAGCAAAAAGAGCCTTATTTCGCATTTCTCATAATGATCGCAATGTTTATTCCCGTAATTATATGGAATATAGAAAACAGCTGGGCGTCTTTCGGATTTCAGATGCGTCACGGTTTCGGAAGCTCTTTGCCGAAATTTTCTCCGTTATTATTTTTCCGTTCCTTCGGCGCGCAGGCGGGATATTTGTCGCCGCCGATATTTTTGGCATTTTTGGCCGCAATTTACATCTGCGTAAAAGAAGCATGGCAGAAAAAAGACAGGACGGCGCTAATAATCGCGTGTTTTTCACTGCCGACATTGATTTTGTTCAACGGCGTCGCCACGTTTAACGAAATTCTTCCGCATTGGCCTGCCATGGGATATTTGGTTCTGGCAATATACGTCGCGCATATAACGCTTAAATATTGGGAAGTGAGATGGTTTAGGAACTATACGATCATCGCCTGGATTTTTACGCTCGCAATACTTATAGCAGCGCCTTTTCATCTGATGTACAAAATTATACCAATAGAAAAATTTCTTCCTAAAGCGCAGGCTGAAAAAATAAAGCACGGCATACCGGAAGCGGAAAGAGTGGATATTTCGAACGATCTGTTCGGATGGAAAGAACTTGGCGAAGAGATAAAAAGAATAGTGAGCTCTTACCCGCCGAAAAACAGGCCGTTTATTTTCACGCATAAAAGTTATCTTGCAAGCCAGATAGCTTTCGCCGTTCCGGATATAAGAGTATATTGTCTAAGCGATAAACTCGACGCATACGATTTGTGGCAGAGAGATCTCCGAAATTTAAGAAACAGGGACGCCATTTTCATATGCAATGATTTCTTTTATCATGATCCTAAAAAATACGGCGACGCTTTTACGTCTTATTCCGAACCGGAAGAGTTTGCTGTTTACAGAAACGGCAAAAAAGTCAGAAATTTCTTTTTTACGAAATGTGAAAAATTCAAACTTTCAAATCTTGATGAAAAATATACGGCTAATATTCTCGGAGAAAAGAAAAACGTTCCTGATGAATTATTAAAAGCCGACCATGCGGCGTTCAAATTTATTAACTCAAAAATGCATTGCAAAGTTCTTGATCTTTATATGTCCGTGATATCTTACTGCGATTCAAAAAGTTTTAATTTGGGGCTGGTTTTTATACTGATCGTTTCCATAGCGATATTATGGAATCACGATAACAGAAAACGTTTTTGGACAGATATCGCTTTAATGGCATGCGTTCTTGTAGTTTCGGCGCTGATAGTAACTTTCTTGAAAAATTATTTTGAAAGGCCAAGGCCGCTGACAGTGTTCGGGGACGACAATGTAAATATTTTCTACGAAACGCTTCACAGAAATTCTTTCCCGTCAGGCCATGCCAATGCGGCGCTCGCGGCTTGCGCGTTTATGTTTATGACTGTGAGAAAATATTGGTACTGGTATGCTATTTTGGCTTTTGGAATGGGTTTTGAGAGGATATACGTAGGCAGCCACTTCCCGTCCGACGTGCTTGCCGGAGGTTTTATCGGAGCAATGACTGCCTACATAATGGTAACTCTGTTTAGAAAGGCAGAGAATAAAAGATAGCTGCTCTGTTTTTTATCTATTCTCTGTTCTCTATTATCTGCCGTTAAGTTATTTCCAAAACTTAAAATTAATTCCTGCATAAACCGTAGCGCCGGGCATTGGGTAATCGCTATACATCTGATAATCTGTATCCGTTATGTTAAATCCTTTGACCCAGCATGTAAAGTTTTCATTTATTCGGTAACTGACGTTCAAATCAAGCGTAAAATATCCATCCAAATCGGGCGCGCCTGATACTTTTTGTCCGCTTTTATAAATAGCCTGCGCGCAAACGGATAACTTTTCCACGGGCTTAACGGTAACGGAATAATTTACGGCGCTTTCAGGACTGTAAGGCAAAATCTCTCCTGTATCGGAATTTTCCGCTTTTAAAAATGTATAATTAAAATTATGTTTCAGCCATGAATTCATTATATAACCGCCTTCCAGTTCTAAACCGTATTGCCGCGCTTTGGCTATGTTTTGCGGTCTCATTTCAAAAGTCACCGGATCGGTGATATTTTTGATCAAATCTTTGCTTGCGATATAAAAAGCCGTACACGCGGCTTTAATTTTTCCGTATGAATATTCCGCTCCGATGTCGCTAGATATTCCGTATTCGGGTTTCAAGCCCGGATTGCCGTACATCCACCATGACGGATAATCGTCATACAATTCGCTGAAAGTAGGCGCTCTCCAGACTCTCCCGCTGTTAGCCGATACTTTTACTTTGTCGTTTACGCTGTATATTGCAGATATCGCGGGCGTTACAACATCTCCATACTCGGAATCAATGTCGCCTCTCAAACCCGGAATAATTCTTAGTTTTCCTATATCGATATTTGCCTGAACGTAAAACGCAGTATTTTCTTTACTTTTATCTGTCATAGTTGTATCGGTTAAAAGATCTTCTCTTTTATAATTATCCTGCCACCATTCTGCGCCGGCAAGCAAAATATTTTTATAAATAAAATCCGCCTGCGTTCCGTACGTATTTGCCGTATAACCGTCTTTGCTTAACGCAGGGCTGCGGTATTTTCTTTTGCTTTCAGAAGCATAACCGCTGACCTTTAAACTCATCTCTTCAAAAACATAATCATAATCGAGTTTTGCATACTTCAAATTATCTTCTTGCACGTCATTTGGCGTATAATAAGTAAGGCTGCCCTTAGGATGATATTCGCTCTGATAGATGTTTCCGGTTAAAGAAAAACGCGATTTTTCCCATGCGGCAGCAGAACCGCTGAAAAACGCATTGTAATTAACAAATTCGGCATCTCTGTATCCATCGGATGAAAGATGTGAAAGAGAAACCAATGCCGCGGTCTTTTCTGCGGCATATGCTCCTGTTACGGCAGGAGAAAAAGTATTAAAGCTTCCGTAAGACAAATCCAAATCCACAATCGGCGAGTCGGATGCCGCTCTCTTTGTAATCACGTTTACAACACCTCCGAAAGCTCCGGTTCCATAAATTGCCGCTCCAGCGCCTCTGATTATTTCAACCCTTTCTATATTCGCAGCCGGAATGTTAGTAAAATCGGCTGTTCCAAGACCTATATCGTTTACTCTTCTTCCATCTATCAACACAAGAGTCTGGGTTCCGGAAGCGCCTCTTATGGATATTCCGGAAGCAGATCCGGCCGAACCGTACGTTTTAAAGTTAACGCTTACTTCGTTCTGTAATAATTCACCCAGCGTCCCGGTTCGGCTGGTTTCAATCTGCTGCCGGTCTATCACAGTCACATTAGTCGGCAGCTCTCTTATATCTTCATTGTATTTTGTGAGACTTAAAAAAACTTCCTGCGAGAAAGCTAAGCTTGCCGTAAAAGTAAGGCATAGCAGTACTGATAATATTTTTTTCATATTTTTTCCTTTGTTTTATTGAATTAAAAGACAACTGCTAAAAAAAAAGAGTGAAGAGTTGAGAGTGAAGAGTGGAGATATTGAGTTTCAGCAGGGACAAAGTCCCTGCCGAAACATATTTATAGGTTTTCGCTCAGCGAAAACACATTATCTTCACTCTACACTCTTCAATCTTCACTCTTTTTTTTATTATGCGCTGTTAATTATTAATTTTCTTTCCATTTTTCCTCCTGGGGATGGCTGTTAAAAAACAGCAAAGTCAATAACAGGTATTCTGACTTGGGAAGCAGCTTCGCGATAGCTGCTCCGTCACAGTAGCCGGACTGTTCCGGATTCACACCGGATTCCCCTGATATTGCTGAACGACAGAGAATAGATAATAGATACGGTACATCCATCTTGCAGCAACTTTTTCTCTATTATCTATTCTCTATTACCTGCCGTTATCGGTATTACATAAGGTTTTCCCGACATCGGGTTTGTTTTTACCACAACCGTAGTCTTGTAAACCTGTTCTATATCTTTATAATTTAATACTTTTTCCGGAGCGCCGATATTTCTTATGCTTCCTTTTTCCAAAAGTATAAGAGTATCGCAGAACTCTCCTGCCGCATTTAAATCATGAAGCGTAACTATTACGGTCTTGCCGCGCTTTTTATTTAAAATACGCAAAAGATTCAAAATATTCGTCTGGCTTCCTATGTCCAAATGCGATGTGGGTTCGTCAAAAATAATGATATCGGTTTCCTGCGCTATTGTCTGGGCTATCAGAACTCTTTGTTTTTCACCGCCGGAAAGTTCATTTACATATCTTTTCGCGAATATGTCCGTTCCCGTAAATTTTAAAACTTCTTCAACGGCTTTGTAATCCGACTCCGAAGGAATCTTAAAAATATTCATATACGGATACCTTCCCAGCATTACAAACTCTTCGACTGTAAAAGGAAAAGCCGTTTCCACATTTTGCGGCATAAACGAAACCGTCTTCGACAGTATTTTTTTTGACAATGTATAAACATCATGTTCGTTAAGAAGAATATGTCCCGAAAAAGGTTTTAAAAGCCCGCACAAAACTTTAAGCAGAGTGCTTTTTCCCGCGCCGTTTCTGCCTATAATGCCGGTGAAAGAATTTACTGAGATATCTAACCCGATATTTTTTAAAATTTCGGTTTTATGATACCCTGCTGAAATATTTTTTAGCTCTATGATTTTGTTAGTTGTATTGTCTGTCATTGCTTCCCCGAAAATCCAATTAAAAATCAACGACTAAATACCCCGTCCGCCGGGGAATTAACGACTTTTTCGAGGGCTGCCTTTGATTTTTAATTTGTAATTGTTTTTTATTTTTCTTTTGAAGTTTTCAAAAGAAAAATAAAAAACACTCCGCCTATTATGCTTGTAATTACGCCTACTGGAATTTCTATCGGGGCAAAAAGAATACGGGTCAACGTATCGCATAAAGGCAGAAAAACGCATCCCGCCAAAGCAGACGCAGGAATAAGAATCATATGATTGCCGCCGACTATTTTACGCATTATGTGTGGCATCATTAAACCGACAAAACCTATCACTCCGCAGCATGAAACGCATGCCGCCGTAATTAAAGACGTCAAAAGAAAAATGATTTTTACGGTTTTTTCAGTATTTATGCCAAGCGTATTCGCTTTTTGCCCTCCGAGAGTGACTGCATTGATAATATTTCCCGTAAGACACAAAATTACCGTCCCGATTATGACAATAATTACTGCGGCAGGGAGCAGTCTTTCGTCAAAAACGGACATATTTCCCATAAGCCATATAAAAGCCGAATAAATCTGATCTGTTTTTGAAACTGCAAAAAGAAGCATTACAGCGGAAGAAAAAATATAACTTATTATGACGCCGGATAGTATCATTGAATTTGAGTTAAATCTTCTTTGCAAACTCAAAATATAAACCGCTAAAACCGCAAGCAGAGCGCCGGCAAAAGCGCAAAAAGGTATAAGGAGCCAGCTTACCGCGGCAAGCCCGAAGACAAATCCAGAGCAAGCCCCGAACGCCGCTCCGCCGGAAATTCCTAAAGTAAACGGATCGGCCAGCGGATTTTTAAGTATTCCCTGAAACACGCAGCCGCTTGCTGCAAGTCCGGCGCCGGCAGCCATCGCCATTATTGCGCGCGGAAATCTTATTTGACGTATGATTGTCAAAACGTCTTCTTCACCGCTGCCGAACAATGCCGCTGCGGCATCAAAAAAAGATATATATTTTACTCCTGATTTTAATGAAAAAATAAAAACCAAAACTGCCGAAACAGGCAATACAATAAATATTAACGAATTGATTTTTCTACTTGCCACCAAAAATCTCCGGCATGACGGTTTTGGCAAGAATTTTGACGCCTTTCGCAAATGTCGAAGGCGTCGGCGTGAATATATCGTTGACGTCAATCATATAAATCCTTTCATTCTGCACTGCCGTAACCGTATTATATTTTTTCCAGTTTTTAATTTCATCTTTGCTTATATCGCCCATATTTACAAGTATTATTATGTCGGGATTTCTTTCTATAACGTCTTCAATGCTTATCGGAGGATATCTCACGTCGATATCTTCATAAATATTTATCGTCGCGGTATAAAAATTGTAATCGTTCACAAAACTTTGTTTTCCGGCTGTGTACAAAGGTTTTGCCCCGACTTCCCAAAAAACCGTTTCCTTCGGCAAAAAAGACGTTTGAACATAAATTTCCTGAACTTCATTTTCAGCTTTTGCAATAAGTTCCAGCACTTTCTGTTCCCTGCCGACTTTTTCGGCAAGAAGCGTAAAGTTTTCGCATATATCTTTAAAATTAGACGCTGTTTCCATAACATATACGTCAAAACCAAGCCTTTGAATTTTCTCTACCGCGGCTTTATTGTTTCCTTCTTTTGTAGAAACTATTAAATCAGGCTTTAACATTACTATTTTTTCAAGATCCGGCTCCAGCAATGTGCCTATAATTTCTTTTTTGCTTTTGCCTTTAGCGCAATACATTGTAATGCCTGCGACTTCATTGTCTAAACCGAGTTCATAAAGACTTTCGGTAACCGACGGCGCAAGAGAGACAATACGCTTATAGTCCGCTGCAAAAGCGATACTTGTAATAACGGCCAAAAATAATAACGCAGTATAAATTTTTTTCATAATCAGAACATAGATAAGAGATAAAAAATAGATGTATGGCAGCAACGGCCTTTGTCTATTCTCTATTATCTCTTATCTGCCTTTAAAACTCTATTCCCCTCCTCGCAGCTATTCCCTTTTGATACGGATGTTTGATTTCTCTCATCTCCGCGACCAAATCGGCCATTTCAACAAGTTCCATAGGCGCGGATCTGCCCGTTACAACAATGTCGGACTTTTGTGATAGTTTTTTAATCAGCTCCAAAAAACTTGCTTTATCGATAAATCCGTCTCTTAAAGCTATATTAAACTCTTCCAAAACAACCATATCGTACTTTTTAGGGCTGTCGGCAAGTTCGGCAAGTTTTTCCATTGCAGGAATGCATTCCCTGTTAACCTGCTCCAAAGCAACGCCTTTTATACAATAGGGATGTTTTTTTGCATAAGAAAAAAAATCAAGCCCTTCAAGTTTCGTGAGAATATTTTGCTCTCCATAAAATACTTCACCTTTAAAGAGCTGTATCAGACACACCTTAAACCCATGCCCCAACGCGCGCACGATCTGACCGATTGACGCTGTTGTTTTACCTTTCCCGTCGCCTGTATTAACGATTATCATAAAACCCCTTTTAACGGCAATTACAAATTACGGGGACTTCGTCCCAATTACGAATTACGAATCAACTGCAACGATATAACGGCAATTATTAATGATTGACCATTATCCGTTTTGCTTTTTGTCTTTTATAATTCGTGACAAAAAAAGCCTGCTTTCAATACGGAAAGCAGGCTTTTTTATATTTCCTCTTTCCCAAGAAAGCGCCTTTCGGCATATCATGCGTTTAATAGATCGGACTCGAAAAAAGCTTTAAAAAAAATGCTTTACTTCTTACCGTTGCCGGGCAGTGTCCGGATTTAAACAAGCCTGAAAACAGACTGTTATTACGGAACTTCCTTTAAACGCACTCACAAAAAAATAAACATTCTAAAAACTACAAAAGCAGTATATCAAATTTTTACTGTTTTTACATTATCCGTTTTTTATATTATAATTATTTTATGGTTAAAAAAATAATGGCTGCGCTTATTATTTTGTCGTTTCTTTCCCACGGCGCCGAGACTGCAGGGCTTCAAGGTCAAAGGCCTTATGCGCCTCCGTCGGAAAAACAATTCAGGGAACTAAAAGAAGTGCTGCCCGGTTTGTCGGACAGCGATATTGAAAAATCAATAAAAATTACGAAAAGTCCGGAAAATATCGAGCTCATAAATAATATCCTTGTATTTCTGCACTACAAAAAACTGATAAAACAGATAAAAAAACTTCCTCCCATATTTTTAATTTATTCGGATAATAAAAATGTTCTTGTTTTCAAAGGCGGGATTTACTATGACAATAAAAATATAATTATTTTAAATGCCAATATGCTTGCCAAAAACATAGAGAACGGCAAAATGCCGGCAAATATGCGAAAAACAATAGATTTCGTCACATTTTCCACAATTTTAAGCCATGAGCTCATGCATTATGAAGATTATCTGGAAGTTAGCGAATATTACAATATGGACGCCTTTGTTTTAAGCGAATGGAAAGCTTATAAAAGATCTGAAAAAAGCATTGACTATTTCCTTAAAATGAACAAAGCGGAAGCTGACGAAATAATTCCTATTCCGGATTTTTACAATTACACGCAAATGCTTGAAGATTATTTTACGGACATGCGCAAAAATTACATAAAAATTGTCACCGCGGCGGATATATTTTTAAACAATGAAAATAAAATATGCGGCACTTTCGGAATCAGCAAAGATATGTTTAAAATTATAGCATTCTTTCCGCAGCTTCAGTTTAACGTAAAAAACGGAGGCCACATAATAAAAGCGGAATCTAATTTGATGAATTTTTCGCAAATGCTGAAGTTTAACATAAACATATTGACGGGACAGTTGGATATTTTAAATACTCCGGCGGAAATAGAAGCGATAAAGAATCAGGCAAAAAACATCAAATTAATAAACAAAAAATCTTATTTTATACTTAGATAGTTTTAACCATTATTATTTATTCAACCGCATCCCGTCTATCTGCAAACAAAAAGAATAATTCTTTCTAATGCGGATACGACATCCGAGCTTCCGGTTTTAATTGACGTATCCGCTTTCAGTATTATCTTTAAACTTGCCTTCAAACTTTTAAAATCATGTTTTTTTAAATTTTCAAAAAACGCTCCGGCAAAATAATTATGTATTCTTAACGCGGCGGCAGTTTCCGTATTGGACATACCCTGCTCTTGCGTCATACTTTTGGCATTTAATAACTTTCTGACGGTTGAAGAGACAGCGGAAAGTATCACTACGGCATCCTCGCCTTCGGATAAAAGTTTTTCTAAAATAAACATGGCTTTTTTTATATTTTTGGCTTCTATTTCGGAAGCCAAAGCGTACGCATTAGCCTCTTTCGTGTATCCGCTCATTTGCTCTATGTCTTCCTGCGTAACGGATTTTTTATTTCCTGAAAAAAGCGAAAGCTTTTCTATTTCATTTGATATATTTAGCAAATCGGTGCCGTTCTCGTCAATTATTCTGGCGACGGCGTCATAAGAAACGCTTTTGCCTTTTTCCGCAAACTCAGCCTTTATAAATTCTCTGACCTCTCTTTCATATTGTTTTTTGCAGTCAACGGCAACGCAGTTTTCCGAAGAAACGCATTCGTTTATAAGATCTTTTCTTTTTGCTATTGCTTCTTTTTTATAATTATCCGGATATAATAAAACAAGGCAAGATGAATCTATAACGTTTGAAAGATAGTCAGTGAGTCTTTCGGCGTCAGGCGACTTCATTTTATTGGCAGCCTTAACTATGATCAATCTTTTTTCGCTTAAAAACGGAAGAGTCTGAACGGCATCAAGAATATTCTCGGCAGAAGAATCCGAAGCGTAAAACACTTCTTTATTTAAGTCGTCAGCGCAAAGCAAAGCGTTCAGTTTTGCAAGGCATGAATCAATAAGATACGACTCTTCCCCCGCGAATAAATAAACGGGAGAAACTTTTTTAGAAGCTATAAGTTTATTGAAATCCTGTATTTTTAGAAATGACATGTTTTGATAATAGAGTGAAGAGTTAAGAGTGAAAAGTGAAAATAATGTATTTTCGCTTTGCGAAAACTTGTTAACAGATTTCGGCAAAACCGAAATTCAATATCTCCACTCTGCACTCTTCAATCTTCACTCTGCCTTTAATTCGGTACTCTCCTTTCCGAAGCGCTGCTTACCGAACCGAAACCTTTAATCGTACGCTTAACTATATCTCTCGAAAGTTTTTCCCATATTATTTCTCTTGCTTCTTCTTCGGTCATGCCTTCGCCGAAAGAACCTTTTGTCGCGTCGAGATAAATCTGTATTCCTTCAAGATTCGGTTCAGTCCAAAGAGTAACATTGTTTTCCCTGTCGACAAGGGAAACGCTTATGATAATCCACATTTTGTACTGTTCGGTAACCATATTCGCGTCATAAGTTAAAGGCTGCAAAATGTATTTTTTTATTGTACCCGTCAAAATTCCGTCAGCTTCGTTCGCCGAATTTACAAGAGACAATCTGCCGTCTCTTAAAATTTCATCTACAATAGCGTTTGTAAATTTGGCTTCAAGGCCGTACCGGTTAGTATTATTTGTAATCGGCCTTACGTAAACTTTCTTAATATGCTCCGGAAGAATCTGCGGAGCAGGATCGTACGGACCGGCAGCGCACGAAACCAAAGATAACATAAATACAGCGCTTGATATTGAACATAAAAACTTTTTCATAAAAACTCCTTTTGGAAGATGAGAAGTTGGGAGGCTGAGATGCTGAGAGGAGCTTTCTAGAAGATGGGATGTTGGGCAGTTGAGAAGCTGAGAGGAGCTGTGGTCGTTTCTTCTTTGTCGTTGCCCTTGTCTTTACTCATCTTCCCAACATCCCAACTTCTCATCTTCTGCCTTTTAACTCCATTCCCCGCACTCCAAACTCCACATTTTTTATTATAACATCTACTTTTAACGGCAATTAGTAATGAGTAATGAGTAGTTAGTAATTGTGGTGCGGGGCTTTGCCCCGCTGATTAATTGCTCACTGTCGCTATTGTAATAATTTTATTTTTAACATATATAAATTTTACGAGCTGTTTGTCTTTTAAATTCTGCATTATTTTTTCGTCGGCAAAAATTGCTTTTTTTGCATCTTCTTCGCCGGCCTCGGCGGAAATAAAAACTTTGCCTCTGATTTTACCGTTGATCTGTACCGGAATTTCTATGGTGTCCCGTTTTAGGAAATTTTCATCAAACTTAGGCCACTCAAATGATGAAATAAAATCTTTATTTCCAAGCGCTTCCCAAATTTCTTCGCACAAATGCGGCGTAAAAGGAGTCATTAAAAGAAGAACGGTTTTATAAGCTTCAAACGAAACTCCGCCGTCATTTCCGTGAAACTTATACGTATAAAGATAATTTACAAGCTCCATGACCGAAGAGATCGCGGTATTAAACTGATGTTCTTTTTCAATATCTCCCGTAACTTTTTTTATCGTCTGATGCATTATTCTCAATATCTCGGCTTTATCATTATCGGACGCGGCAGTTGCGGCTTTTGAATTTACTATATTTTGAAGTCTCCAAATCCTGTTTATAAATCTCCAGCATCCTTCAACGCCTTCGGCAGACCATTCAAGCTGTTTTTGCGGAGGAGCGGCAAAAAGAATAAAAAGTCTTGCGGTATCCGCGCCGTATTTTTCAACTATCTCGTCAGGGCTTACGGTGTTTCCTTTAGATTTTGACATCGCGCTTCCGCCAAGCGTCACCATTCCCTGGGTCAAAAGATTTGTAAACGGCTCGTCCGCATTTACCATTCCCAAATCTCTCATAACTTTGTACCAAAATCTTGAATATATCAAATGCATACAAGCATGTTCAATTCCGCCTATATACTGATTTACCGGCATCCAGTAATTTGTTTTTTTGCCGTCAAAAGGAGCATTATCATTTTGCGCGTCGCAGTATCTTGCATAATACCACGAAGAATCCACAAAAGTATCCATAGTGTCGGTCTCCCTTTTTGCGTCCGCGCCGCATTCGGGACATTTAACGTTCACAAAACTTTTATTTGTTTTTAAAGGAGATTCTCCTTCGCCGGTAAATTCAACGTCTTCAGGCAAACTGACGGGCAAATCTTTATAAGGCACGGGAACCGTTCCGCACTTTTTACAATGGATCATCGGGATCGGAGTTCCCCAATATCTTTGTCTGGAAATCAGCCAGTCTTTAAGTTTAAAATTGACGGTTTTTTTGCCGAATCCCTGCTTTTCAACCCATTCGGACATAATATCAAAAGCTTCCGTGGACTTGATTCCGTCAAACTGTCCAGAATTGACAAGAACGCCTTCATCTTCATAAGCCTGTTTTGTAATATCGGAATTTTCGCCTTTTATAACTTCAATGATCGGTACTTTATATTTTTTTGCAAACTCCCAATCTCTTTGGTCGTGCGCCGGCACGGCCATGATCGCGCCAGTTCCGTATCCGGTCAAAACATAATCCGCGACAAAAACAGGTATTTCTTTTCCATTGACAGGATTAATCGCATTGATACCGTCGAGCCTTATGCCGGTTTTTTCTTTGCTCTGAGATCTTTCAATATTTGACTTTTTTCCGCTTTCAATTATATATCCGGAAATTTCATCCCGATTTTTAATTTTTGATTTAAGCTCGTTTATTATTTCGTGCTCCGGAGCAACGACCATAAAAGTAGCTCCAAAAAGAGTGTCCGGACGGGTCGTGAATATTTTAAGTCTGCTGCCGGTTTTCTCAGTGCCGGCCGCAAGGTCAAAATCAACTTCCGCGCCGAAACTTTTTCCTATCCAGTTTTTCTGCATAGACAAAACCTGCTCCGGCCAGCCGGAAGCTCCCTCGCCGCTAAGCTCTTTATGTCCTTCAAGAAGCTCGTCGGCATAATCCGTAATTTTTACAAACCACTGTTCTAATTCTCTGTGTTCCGTCGGATTTTTACATCTCCAGCACACGCCTTCTGAAACCTGCTCATTGGCTAAAACCGTATTGCACGAATTGCACCAGTTAACATTGGCGCTCTTTCTAAACACCAAACCTTTTTCCCGCATTTTTATAAAAAACCACTGGTTCCATTTATAATACTCAGGGTCACACGTCGCTATATCCCTGTCCCAATCATAAGAAATACCTAGAGCTTTAAGCTGTTCTCTCATACGCGCAATATTCTGCTTTGTCCATTTTGCCGGATGGATCTTATGTTTAATAGCCGCATTTTCAGCAGGCAGCCCGAAAGCATCCCACCCCATCGGATGTATCACATTTTTGCCGTTCATTTTATGGAAACGCGCAAAGACATCGCCGATACTGTAATTTCTGACATGTCCCATATGTAAATTACCGGAAGGATACGGAAGCATTACAAGGCAGTAATATTTTTCTTTTCCGTCACGCTCGACAGACTTAAAAGTGCTATTGTCTTTCCACTTCTGCTGCCATTTTTTTTCTACTTCCGAATAATTGTAATCTGACATTTTAACCTCTTAAGCATTTAAATTTATATTTGAAAGTTTTAATATTATATCAAAAAACTGCCGTTTATCATTCCACCACAACGACAACTCTCCTGTTTGACATTCTTCCGAATTCAGTTTCGTTTGACGCAGCCGGCAGTACGAACGAGACTCCTATGTGCTCTATCTTCTCCGCCGGTATGCCGTTACTTATAAATTCATCATACACCGCTTTCGCTCTCAATCTCGAAATTTTTTTAGGCATATTCTCTGATGTATCCGTATGGCCTTCTATTGATATTTTTTTGTATTTGTTTTTTCAGCTCTATTCTCCAGTGCGGCGATAACTCATACGTTTCACTCATAAATTTAATTTCAAACGATTCCAATATGGGCTTTAGCGTTCTCTCCTCTATTTCCGTTTTCTTTTTCATTAGTTCTTCGTAGCTAATTCTTTCTTTATCTTCGCCTCTTCTCTTTCTCTCTCCGACTCTTCATTCTTCGTTCTCTCTTCTTCCAACCTCTCCAGTATCACATACGCTTCCGCTTTCGCTCTTAATGCATTTCTCTTCGCCGTATTCGTTTTATTCATTGTTTCTTCTATAGTTACGTCCATATTATCCAATTCTTTTTTTTCATTTCTCTTAACCCCGTATCCTTCTTTCTCCGCCTTTGTTTTATACTCTTTTGCCGCTTCAGCTTTTTTCTGCACTTCTTTCGTTTTATTAAACGCTTCTTCCGCCTTTATTACCGCCTCTTCCGACCTATCTATCGCTTCCTTCAATATGTATATTTGCTCTTTTTCCCTTTTCTCATCTATCCCGTCCATTTCTTTTTCCTTCTCTTTTGCTTTCTCTATCTTATTCAAAGCTGCATTCGACATCTCCAGCGCTTCATCCGACAGCCTTTCCGCTTCTCTCGTATTAGCTTTTGCTTCTTTTATATATCCCTCTGCCGCATTATTCTCTTTCTTTTCTCCAATCAAATATCTCACCCCGATATTTCCGTACATATTCTCATATCTCTCTCCAGAATAATATTTCACATTCGCAAACGCTTTCCACTTTTCCCCTATCCTTACTTCCCCTCCCGTTCCTATTCCCATCTCTATCTTCCCTTCTTCCGTTCCCCTGCTCTTAAAATCCGCGCCCGTTCTTTCAAACTCGCTGTCTATCTCGGGCTTTGTCCCTTCTATTATATATTTTCCTTCCGCATTCGCATACCATATCCATATCCCTCTTTCATAATCCAATCCCATTCCCGCTCTTGCCGCGCTTCTCAAATAACTCCCTTCCTTTGTGTCTAAATTATATTGTCCCGCTCCTCTTTCTTTAAACCCTCCGTACATCACACTCTCCGCTTCTATTGCTCCATACGGCTTCAATTTCATATCTTCAGTTAACCTTATCCTTATTGATCCCTCCAAATCCGCGCTCACCGTCATCGCCTTTATCTCTCCTTTCGCGTATTGCCCTCCGTATGTCATTCTTTCCGTATTGAACCTATCGTAACTTCCCAATAACATCGCTTTCAATTCCCAGCCTTCCTTTATATATCCTCCGTATAATCCTAATCCGTTTTTATTCCCGTCCGCTTTATGTTTTCCCTGCTCTATATTATCCTTGTTTATTCTTCCGTATACTCCCCACATTATGTCTCCTCCGGCAAACTGCTCCTCAAGAAATCCGTCAAATCCGAACATCACTCCCATCGACATATCTCTGTAATCTTCCAATGAATTCTCGTCTTTCTTAAAACTTTCCACCCCGCCTTTCAACTGTACCCACAATCCGCTGTTGTTATTCGTTACTTCGCCTCTCGGCATCCCCGCATCTCTGCCTCTGATTTTATCGTACACTTCATTGTTCGGGCTGTCCGCAGCAATATTTCTTATCACATTCGCCAAAAAATATCCCGACGTCTGCGCAAGAAAATTTTTTACTTCTGCTATTGAGGATGCCGTATTGCTGTCAAGCTTGCTCTTCATATCAGTCAATATTGTTCCCCAATTTCCGGGATTTACGGACATCTTGTCAAATGCGCTTGCCGTTTGGCTCTGATTATATGTCAACGGCTTTAGCGCTCCGAAATCTGTTCTGACAATTCCATCTACTATCAGCCTCACTATTCCGCCGCCATATCTTATTTCATAATTTATGCCTCTGCTGTTTATTGAACTGCTTATAAATATCCCCGTCAAATTATTGCTCGTTATTATCAATTCATACTCTTTATTATTGTATGTCCCGACACCCGCAAATATGTCTATGTTCCCGTTTATAACCGCACTGCCGGCTTTTATCTCATCATTGTCTCCGTTTGAAAATATGTCCATTTTCAAATCCGTCTTGCTTTCAAAATTTCCGTTCACTTCCACTTTATTCACCGTTGCATTATGCATATCCAATGCGCTCGCGCTTCCAAGTTCCAGCGCTTTTCCCATGTATGTCGCGCTTGCAAGCATCACTATATCGCCGCCGCTTATGTTAAAATCTCCCCACACTTGGTTTTCTCCGCCCAAATACATCGCTCCCGTCCCGCTTTTGTTTATTTCTATCCCAGTACCGCTTGTATCGCTTAATATTCCGCCTTCAAATTTTATCGCATTGCTCCCGCTTATATTTAACTGCGCGCCGGCATCCATATATACGTCATTTGGTTTGCCGCCGGCTTTATTTCCCGTAAACGTTACCGTCCCTCCGTCAGTATCAAATATTATTGCACTGCCGGATATATACAATGCTCCGCCTTTATCGCCGGCTTCGTTGTCTAGGAAATTTACTTCGCCGCCGCCAAAATTCGTATTTGAACCGTTGAACGCGTATATGGCACCGCCTATATCCGCGCTATTGTTTATGAAATTTACCAATGACGAAGCAAAATCCGCAAATGAATTGCCTCCATTATATACCGCTCCGCCTTGATAAGCCGTATTGCTGCTGAATATTACCGCACTGTTTATAAAATTAATGTCTCCGTTATTGTTATTATATATTGCCCCGCCTGAACCAAACGTATTGTTGCCTATAAAAACGCTTTCATTTAAAAAATTAATTTGCGCTCCGTTTGCGGAATATATTGCGCCGCCGTTTGATACTGCACCTCCTGATGAAACCGACTGATTGAAAGTAAAGTATGCCGGACCGTTAAAGTTTATTAAAGCTGCGTTTCCCGCAGCATATAATGCTCCGCCGAAAGCGCCGTAAGCGCTGCTTGGCGCTTGCGCATTCGCGCTGGAATCATTAAACGTTACGCTTGCAAAATTTATAACGGAATTGTCGGCATAAATCGCGCCGCCGGACGCATCGCCGTAATAAACGCTGTCCCACGTATATAATATTGCAGCTGAAGAATTATTAAACATAGCCGTACCGGAAAAAGTAAGCGTTGAGTTTTCGACATATATTGCGCCGCCGCGGGCATAAAAGCTTTCTCTTTCTCCGGCAAAGGCCGAAGAAGTGCTGAAACTCACGCTGTTTGCAAAAGTTATGACGGAGTTTTTGCCGTAAATCGCCCCGCCAAAAGCTTGTCCCCAATTAGTATTGCTGCCTCCGCGGTCCTGCATGACAACCAAAGAATTGGCAAAAATAGTATTAACCGCATTAAAATCAAGGCTGGAATTATCGGCATACACGGCTCCGCCGTGGGAGCCGTAAATCATACCTCGTGAATAATTGTCTTCAAAAACCGTTGTTAACCCTCCGAAAACTGCCTGTGAAAAATTTTCAATATACATGGCTCCGCCGCTTGTTCCTGACCAATCACCAATGATATGTACGTTATTTGACGAAAAAGTCACATCGTTAAGATATAAAGCTGAATTGCTCGCGTAAACGGCTCCGCCGCTTATATTTCTAGACTGGCTGGCCAAACCCTGTGAGTTTTGTATTGTCACATTAGTCAAAGTAAGCGTGGAGTCAGATATATTAAACACAGAACCGCCGACGCTGTTAACGGTATTAACGGTTTTGCTAAAGCTTTCAAAAGTTAAGTTTGACACGGCAAGCTGGCTGTTGTTTAGAACAAAACCCGTATTGTTTGAACCGTCCAATGTAAAGATTCCGCCATTTATGGTTCCGTTCTGGGACGCTCCGAGATTAGACGTAAAAATTATATTTGAAGTCATCAGAATATCAAATCCGGAAACGCCTGTCACAAGAGACTGAAAATAAGTAAAGCTGCTAACATTTACCTGCGCATAAGCGTTTACGCTTATAAAAGCCAAAACCGCAGCGAAATAAATTTTTATTAACAGCTTCATTTCTTCTCCATTTTGTATATATTAAAAAAACGCTATATACTTAATATAGCGTTTTGCAATTTGTAAACATTATCCTTATAAACGATGATTTTTATTGTTAATTGTATTGCGCGCATGGCATTTTTTCTCTCCTGCCGTATACAAATCCTACACTATTTATCATTTTATTTCAATAGAGGAGATCCCATTTTCCATTTTATTTTTTTAACAAAACAAAATGTTCCAAATTGCCTTTTGGGCCTTTTAAGCCGGAATCGGCTTCTGAAATTATTTTAAAGCCGAGATCGTAAGCAAAATCTTTTATTTTTTTTATCGCTTTCTGCCTGAGATTTTCGTCGCGGACAACGCCTTTTTTAATTTCCGAAGGTTCAAGTTCAAACTGTGGTTTTATCATCGCCAAAACAAAACCGTTGTCTTTAACAGCTTCAAAAGCCGCAGGCAAAATTTTATCAAGAGAAATAAACGATACGTCTATCGTTGCAAAATCTACCGGCTCCTTTATCAAAGAATTGTCAAAATATCTGAAATTTACGTTTTCTATATTGATTACT
>JGI24702J35022_10000141_pt1 | contig 36175 bp, 22 predicted proteins | sample TergutTh196P4_FD_35022 | JGI IMG/M metagenome (IMG submission 35022) | reverse complement strand
ACGCCCCCACCCCCCGTAGCGGCGGCAATCTGCCGCCACCCCCCGTTTCCAAAATCAAAAGGAGGCAAACCACAATGAAAACAAGAGTAGCAATCGCAGAAAAAATGGGAGACCCATTCGTCATCGAAGTCGCCGACCTCGCAGACCCAAAAGAAAACGAAGTCCGCATCAAAGTCATGACGACCACAATATGCCACAGCGACCTCCACGGCGTCAGAGGCGAACACGGCCCCTTTGAAGGCTGCGCCACGGCAGGCCACGAAATCGCCGGCATCATCGATGCCGTCGGAGCCAACGTCACATATGTCAAACCCGGCGACAGAGTCCTCTGCGGAGTCGTCCGCGCCGGCTGCGGATATTGCGAAAACTGCCTTCGCGGGCATTCCTGGTTTTGCGAAAACCTGCCCCCCGTCGCCTTCCGCGCCCCCGGCCCCTACACCAGAGCCAACGGCAAAGTGCCCATCCAGACAAACCTCGGCGCCACGGGCTTCGCGGAATATACGAACGCCCATGAATCATTCATATGCAAGATCGACGACGACATCCCATATGCCGTAGCATCGGCAATGGCATGCGGATTCATAACCGGCTTCGGCGCGATTCTAAACCGCTGCCAAGTCAAGCCCGGGGAAGGCGTCGCCGTCATCGGCTGCGGAGGAGTCGGCTTGTCCGCCATCCAAGGCGCAAGAGTCTCCGGCGCCTGCCCGATCATCGCCATCGATGTCATGGAAAACAAGCTGGAGCTCGCGAAAAAATGCGGCGCCACGCACGCTGTCAACGCCAAGAACGAAAACCCTGTCGAAGCAGTTAAAGCCATCACAAAATACGGCGCGGAGCACGTCATCATCGCCGTCGCCGGCAAAGGCATCAAGCGCCAGGCGTTCGACATCGCCGCTCCTTGGGGCGAGGCCGTCATCATAGGCCACGGCAGAGCGGAAGAAGAAATGCTCGACGATTTCAACGCCATGGAATTCATGCAAGGCAAAAGGTTCACAGGCAGCGTCATGGGAGCCGTCACGCTCCGCCGCGACATCAAGAAGTATATGGATATGTACAGAAAGGGCATCATCGACATCGACTGCATGCTCACGAACAAGTTCACGCTCGACCAATTAAACGAAGCATACGCCGATGCCGAAAGCGGCGCGCTCAAAAACATCGTCGTCATCGGCGGCGAAGCATAGGCGCTGCGAGTCATCGCCACCCACGCACAACTATATATGTAACAGCCGGGTACTGCTTAACGGTGCGACGACACCTGTGGCAGCAATTGAGGCCTTACCCCGAGCGAAAATTGCCATCCGCAGCAAAACCGCGGCTTTGCAGAACCACATCGAAATGTGGAAAAATAACTTTGACGGAGGTAAAAAATGGGTACATCAAACATACTCGGATACCAAGGCAAATATGTCATCATCGACCTGTCCAAACGAGAATTCGAAGTGCACGACTTCGACAAAAACATTCTCAAAAACTTTGTAGGCGGACCCTCGTTGGGCGCAAAGATGCTCTACGACATGATGCCCGCAAAAACACGCTGGGACGCGCCCGAAAGCATAATCGGCTTCATCGCGGGCCCCACGAACGGCAACGGCCCCCTCATCGGCGCGCGGTACACGGTCGTCAGCAAATCACCCGTCACAGGCATGTGGAACGACTCAAACAGCGGCGGCCACTTTGGCCCCACGCTCCGCAAATCCGGATATGACGCCGTTTTCGTAAAAGGCATCTCCCCCACGCCGGTCTATGTGTTCATCGACAACGGCGAAATCACGTTCCGCGATGCGGCGCATCTCTGGGGCAAAAAGACCGAAGAAACCGAAAATATCATCAAAAGCGAGCTGGGCGACGAAAAAATATGCATCGCTCTCATAGGCCCTGCCGGGGAGCGCAAGTCCAATATGGCCGCGATTATGAACGACACCCACCGCGCAGCGGGACGCGGCGGCTCAGGCGCAGTCATGGGCAGCAAAAACTTCAAAGCGCTCGCTTGCAGAGGCGATGCCAAAACAGAAGTGTTCAGCAAGGACGACATCGTCGCGCTAAACAAAGAAATCGCCGAGTGGTGCAAGACCGGCCCGACGGCGGACACAATGGTGCCAATGTTCAATAATTACGGCACGGGCGGCACGTACGAAAGCGGCGTATACGGCGGCGACACCAGCGTCAAAAACTGGGGCGGCATCCCCTCCGAGCTCACGGACGAAGAGATCAAGGCCTGCACATCGCCCGGCATGGATCAACGTTACAGCAAGAAAAGATACGCATGCAACACTTGTTCGCTCGGATGCGGCGCGCTGTATAACATTAAAGTCGGCAAATACCCGATAGAAGAGACGGGCCGCCCCGAATATGAAACAGATGGCATGTTCGGCGCAGGCCTCGGTTCCGGCGACCCCGACGTGGTCAACTGGTGCAACTACCTTTGCAACGAATATGGCTTCGACACAATCTCCTTTGGCGGCACGATCGCATGGGCAATGGAGTGCTACGTCAACGGCCTGTTCACAAAAGAAGAAACAGGCGGGATCGACCTCACATGGGGCAACGGCGACGCCATCGTCGCAATGTCCAAGGCAATGTGCGACCTCACAAGCGACATGGGCCGCGTGTTGAACAGCGGCGCCCTCGCAGCGTCAAGGCATTATAATCGCGGGTACGAATATGTCATGCACGCGGGCGGCATCGAGTCCCCGCAGCACGACCCGCGCCTCTCCCCCGGCCTTGCGCGGACGTACCAATACGACCCGACTCCCGGCCGCCACGTCAAGGGCGGGCAAGGCTTCACGGCAGCCGCGCATTACCCGCCGGAAGTTAAATACAACTTCGACTCCCCCGAGAACGCCGACCGCGACATTGCCGGAGTCATAGATGCGGAGATCACCAACATGGCAGGGTTCTGCCAGTTCTCCGACGTCGCGATGCCTCCGGGGATCAAGGCCCGCTTCCTCACCGCCCTCACAGGCAACGACTACACAGGCGACGAGGAACGCAAGGTCGGCCTCCGCTCGTATACGATGCGCCACGCTTTCAACTTGCGTGAAGGCATGAAGCGCGAGGACAACACGATTGCCGGCCGCATCGTTGGTAAACCCGCGATGTCAGAAGGCCCGCACACCGGCATCACGATTGACAACGAAAGGCTGGCGGACCATTTCTTCAGGGCAATGGATTGGGATCTGCAGACTATGGTCCCCACCAAGGCAGCCCTTGAAGATCTCGGCGGCCTTGAAAACGTCATCGCGGAGATATACGGGTAACACAGCATGATTATATCTCGTCATTGCTTGTATTAATGTGGGGGGTTCCACCCCCACAACCCGGACACCGCACGCTCCGACGGTCCAGCAATCCACCTCCACCTTCGCTGCAAACGCAGCGGCGAAGCCCCCCCTCGTCAACGCGAAGAACGCGTAAATCCTGTGAGGACGATATGCAGCTAACAATCGAAGTAAAATTCATAGCAACCGAACTCGTGCCCGGCCTGACAAACGGGGCATACGCAGTCGCGGACGGGTCCACCGTCCGCGACTTGCTCGCGGAATGCGAACGCCAATGCAGCGCCCACATTCCGGAAAAAAACTACAAAAACATGCACCCAATGTTCAACGGCAAGCCCGTCACACTGGACAGCGAGCTCACGCAAGACGGCGTCCTGCACCTCTGCCGCACAGTAATGGGCGGATAGCTTTTACAAATGTGCGCCACCCTCTCAATCCGGACAACACGCGCACTATACGGACGCCGCGCTCACCTTAATATGAAAGGAAAAACACATATGCCATATGTTGGACTCATAGCCCCGGACCCCGGCGACCCCTTTGCCATGCCCCTGATGGACGTATCGCAAATAACGCGAAAATGGCAGGACATCGACTACACACCGTCAAACCCACACCCTGCGCGGAAACTGGACGTCTACCTGCCTGAAACAGGCGCAGGCCCCTTCCCCACCCTGATATGCATACACGGAGGCGCGTTCTGGGGCGGTGAGAAACGAGACTTCCAGACAGCGGCGTATATGGAAGCGATCCCGCATGGTTTCGCGGTCGTGTCGGTAGAACAGCGGCTGTGCAAAGCGCTCCCCGATGGCGGGTACGACCCCGATGGGCTGTTCCCAAACCCGGTCTGCGATTATAAGGCAGCAATCAGATATCTACGCGCGAACGCAGCAACATATATGCTGGATGCCAATAGATTCGCGTTATGCGGCGGGTCTGCCGGCGGCTACCATGCCGTCATTGCCGCCGCGAGCGCAAATAACGACGTGCTGTATGATAAAACGCTTGGATTCGCGGACATTCCCGGCGACGTGCAAGCGGTGGTCAGCTGGTTTGGCGTGGGCGACCTCATCCTGCAGTCCGAATTCATCACAAAAATCCCAATGATGAAGCTGCCCGACGGCACGGAAATGCAAATGGCTAATTTCGCCGACATCTTTCTCGGCGTCAACGCGCGCGAGAACACCAACCTGGCATATTTCGCATCACCCTCCACCTGGATAACAAAAGAAATGCCGCCGACGCTGATTCAATCAGGCGCAGCGGACGAAGTGGTCCCGATAGCTTGTTCACGCGAAATCGTTGCAAAGATCTGCGAAATATGCGGCGACGACCGCGTCGTGTATGACGAATTCCCCGATTACGGACACGGAGACGAACGCTTCTCGTCCCCTGAAAACATCGCCCGCATGCTCGCCTGGCTCAAACAAACGCTCTCATGCTAACTTGGCTCAAACGAACGCTCGCCATTTTTCATTAGCCTAACCGTTGCGCTGCAAGGCCTGAGCTTTGTGGTCATTCTGACCATCAACCTAAACCGTTGCGCTGCAAGGCCTGAGCTTTGTGGTCATAATGAACATCAACCTGAACCGTTGCGCTGCAAGGCCTGAGCTTTGTGTTCATAATGAACATCAACCTGAACCGTTGCGCTGCAGGGGCTCTGCTATGTGGCCGTTTTGACCACAAACCAAAATATGCATGAAAACCGTGATCGTAATGCCCATAGCATATCTAAAAACGTAAACTGAATACGTAAACTGGATACGTAAGCTGAATAGCGGAGGTTGTATATAGACCAAGTCTACATCATGGCGCAGGCCCCTGTCAATACACGTTTGAATCATCGTTTATGCATATAATGAAACGTAATTTCATCACTACCGCAATGCACCAAACGCCGGTTCCATATCGTCGATTTCTCCACGGCTCAACCCTGCATTTAAAGCAAACGACCTCCATTTACTGCGAACAACACCGGAAATAGCATCAACCAGGCGCTTCGCTCTGTTCCCATCGATTCCGTAACTCCCAGCAGTGCTCACAACTAAGTCAAAATCCATTGTATTTTCATCTGTACTGATATTCAACGATAGGGTCTCTCCATAGACACTCGGATTAACATCAAACAACGGAGAAAGATTCCACCCGCAATCCGTCAGAACAAACCCATGATTGCGCAGATGGTCATCCGTGTTTGAAACAGCCACATTGAAAACGACCCTCTTCCACAGTTCTTCCAAATCACGCTTTGGCGACGCCCCACTCGACGTCAAAAAAGAAGCAATATCCAAGTAGCTTGCTCCCCTTGCCTCATCGCCATCTGTCCTACCAAGCATTGTCATCGCCGAGACATAATGAACTCTTCCTGATTCGTTTCTATCGAACCTTTTGACCAAAAAAGTCCCGCCTGCATCTGAATAATGCTCGAGCTTGGCTTCCGGGACATTCAGCTCGCAACTCTCCGCAAGCTCATGGACAACATATTCCCATGCTCCCGAATTCCACTCATCGTGCCGCGATGGGAATTTCGCTATCCACAACGAACCATCAGGTCCATATACAGATGCTTTTGGACGAGCGCCCCCCAATGAAGATCCCGGCACAAGCAGTTGGTTCAACCATTTTTCTGACAAGCTATTATCGCTCTTCTCGAACGCAAGTGAAGCTGATTCCAGCGACCTCAGCGTTGTCCATGGAGGAACAGGAAAATCCGGATCGAATGATACAAATGGGGCACCCTCAGCAAGCGAGAAGCGCAAAGCGCCCATTCGTGTTTCATCGAATACGCCTAATAAGTAATCAGCTTCTGTCAATGCTCGAGGCTTCCGCCCTTCTGTCCTTGCAACAATCGCTTCCTTACGATTCATCAACAACCTTCCCCAACGGTCGGGGCATGAATCGGANAAAATCCCGAAAATCGGTTTATCTGACGGAACATACTGTCGTCCATCATATAATGACAGATCAGGATCGATAATTAGTCCGGAATCCGTTGAGCTTAGATACTCCCTCTCATACTCGAAAGATATGAGTTCTTTTCCTCTCAAGCTGCTTGTATGAAGCGCTCCAATCAGCATCGGAGAACTGTTTTGCCAGTCAGAATATACATATATGTCTTTTTCATTGCTGCTCATTTTAACACCTACGTCCTATGTCACCGCAGACTTAATCAAGTTAGCGTAACGTGGCCAATGTCTCTTTGCCGCAAGCTGTTAGTTACTGCGAGCGCGGACAATTTTCGGTTTTTGGGTTGCGGGCAACGCTCACCTTATGCTGTCCGTTGCTCTGCGCTTCGGAGCGCGTTTTCTCACCGTGAGATCAAGATCCTGGAGCTTCCTGCCGAGCTCGTCATCTTTGGCGACAAGCAGCAGGTCTTTGTCCATGTTGTTGAGAGCATGCAACACGGCTGCATAAATCCCGACAGCGACTGAAGGCGAACCTTTTTCAACTGCCCAGAGCGACGCCCTGCTAATGCCGGCCCTTTCGGCGACCAACTGCGACGAAATTTTCCGGCGAAGCCTGGCATACTTGATCTGTTCGCCCATTTTTTCTAATATGTCCTGCGTCTGCGGCAGCAGAACAAGAGCCTTTCTACCCATAACAAATCCTCCATAACGTCTATAATTATAGACTAATTCGCAAGGAATGTCAATTAATATTTATATTATGCAATCTTCACACATCATCACAAACACACCGCAGCATCAGCATCAAAGAAATACAAAACCCGCTCTGTGACATTCTTTCCCGTTATGGACTCCAACGCGGAAGAATACGAGGCGATTTGCGGCGCGTAGTCCGCAGCCTTCTCCATGAGCTTGCCCGGCAGCACTCGATCCGTCTTGAAGTCGATGACGACAAGCATCCCATCCTCCTCAAAAAAGCAGTCGATGATCCCCTGCAGCAATATTTTATCATCTCCCCCGCCCGCGTAATACCGCTCCGCAGGATGCAACAAGGAAAACTTAAACTCCCTTTTCATGCTTTGCGAACGCAACACCCGCTTGCCGATATCAGATTCAAAGAAGCGAACGACCTTTGGTCTGTCGATTGCGGCGGCCTGTTCCTCAGAAAGGATGCCTTCGTCCCTCATTCGTGCGATCTCGCTCTCAACCCCGCTCTCGTTCCCGCACTTGGCATAGTCGATGCATTGCATGGCCTGGTGCAGCGCCGTCCCGCGCTCGGCCGCGGTCAGCCCCGCTTTCTCCAGGATAAAACGGGGGCGCCTATATGCAGGCCGCTTCCCATCATCCCCGCTTTGCTTGGAGTATTCGACGATCTGCGCGTCTCCGGCATCATAAGCATCGTAAATACGCCCTTTCAGCTCCGTAACCGTCAGCTTTGATGGCAGTTCCGGGGCTTTTTCATATGGGTATTTATATGCAAACCGCTCTCGCAGCATCTTAACGCTTAAAGCCTCCGCTTCCATCGCCCTAATGCTCGGCTCCACTTTGCTTTCACCGGACTCCGTCACGCTTTCATTGCCGCCGGACTCCGCCTCCGCCGCCCTATTACTCTCCGCCCCCGCCGTCATGCCGCTCCCCCCCGGCACAGCGACCATACCACCATCGCCCCCCTCGCCGCTGACAACCTTAACGCTCTTGCCCCCTTGCAACAACGCAGCGACGATCCAATCGGCCGGGCTTCTCATGCCTTCGAGAACCTGCGCCGGAACGGGAGCGAAGCCTGGCTCACCGGTGCCCACACTCGCCGGCCCTTCTCCCCTAACGAGCTTCGATGTTTTCTCGATCTCTCTGCCCGCATCTTTGAACGTCGCAGTAATAATAAGCTTCTCGCGAGCTCGCGTCATCGCGACGTAAAGCACGCGCAACTCCTCCGCGAGCATTTCCTCGGCCAGCTTGCCTTGGATCGCCATACGAGCAATCGTCGGATACGCAATCCGCCGTTGCCGGTCAATACGCTTGATTCCCAGGCCAAATATCGGATGCATGACAAGCGGCTCATGAATATCAGTGAAGTTGAAACGCTTTGCACCATCCGCGATAAAAACGATGGGAAACTCCAGCCCCTTCGACTTGTGAATGCTCATGATCCGGACCGAGTTGCCGATTTTCAAACTCTCTTCGCGTGACGGCTCCTCACCTTTTTCGCGCAGATTATTCATATAAACCAAAAACCCAAACAGCCCCCTATATCCATTCTCCTCAAAAGCTCTCGCGTACTCCACCAGATTCAGCAGGTTCTCGCGCCTCTTCACGCCGCCGCGCATGGCACCCACGCGCCCCAAAAGCTCCGTTTTATTATATAAGTGCCAAATGAACCTCGCTGCTGGCATATCAGGAGCGATCAGACGCATCGCTTCAATATCTGCAAGGAACGAAGCGCACTTTTCATTCGATGCCGCAGCTTGTTTCAGCGCAATATAAAAGTTGGTATTTTTCGACCTCGCTCGAATCTCCGCCAGCTCGTCCGCCGAAAAGCCATATACAGGTCCGCGCAAAGCAGCAGCCAAAGGAATATCTTGCATTGGATTGTCGATCACGGCCAGCAGCGAAAGCGCGGCGTTCACCTCGACACTCTCGAAGAACCCCTCTGTGCCGGGAATATCCGCAGGAATGCCATGTTCCGCAAGCATGTCGGCATATTGCCACGCCTTGCCGCGCACCGACCGCAGCAAAATCACGATGTCGTCATAATCAACGCGTCGCGTTCCTCCCTGGCCGTCAGGGATCTCAGTTCCGTTGTCGACCATTTCCGCAATGCGTTCCGCTATATAGCGCGCTTCAATTTGTGTTTTTCTCGGATTTTCTTCTTCTTCGTCTTTTTCAATGGTGCTCATGTCGATGGCAACAAACTCGACGCCCGGCCAAAACCCATCTGTTTCTTCTATGTTGCCGTTTTTTTCTGCGCCTCCTGTTTCTACTGCGTCGCCGGTTTCTTCTGCGCCAGTTTCCTCTGCGCCGGTTTCTTCTGCGCCGGTTTCCTCTGCGTCGCCTTCCCTCCCGGGAACCAGCATCTCACGTTCGGAGTATTCCATCTCCCCAAAGCTTGGCGACATTATGCTTCCGAAAATGAAATTGACGAAATGAAGTATGCCCGGCTGCGACCTGAAGTTTTTTGATAGCAGAATCAAACTCGGCGGTGCAGTATCGACCGCATCGCCACCGCCACCCGCGCTCACGCCAACGCCGCCACCCGCACCCGCGCCACCCGCGCCTCCGCCAACGCCCACGACTCCGGCACTGCTCACATCACTCGTGCGACCCACACCTCCCGCGCTGCCGCCCCCGCCGATGCCACCAACACCCCCGCTCCCGCCATCGCCCGCCCTTCTGTACTTCTCCAGAAAAATCGTCGGATCGGCAAGGCGGAAACGATAGATCGACTGCTTGACGTCGCCCACCATAAAAACATTCCCGCCATCACGCGACAAAGCGTTGAAAATCTCTTCCTGCACAGCATTGACGTCCTGATACTCGTCGATCATGATCTCCTTGAAACGCGTCGAAGCAGCAACCGCCAGCTCAGTCTTTTCGCCCGTCTCCACATCAACCAGCAACGACAGCACCATATGCTCCAGGTCTGAAAAGTCCACAGTGCCCCTGCTGCGCTTCTCCGCCAAATACGCATCGTCAAATTCCAGAATCAGCCGCATCAAAGCAATCATTGCCGGCGAGACGGCCTGCATGTCCGCAAAATGCTCCTCCGAGCCGCCCTGCAACAATGCCGTGCAAGCCGCGAGCTCGGCTTTGCATTTATTCCGCACATCCTTAAAATCGTCATACCCGCCTATCGGTTTCGGCCTCGGGAAAACAATATCGCAGTTTCTGATTGCCTCATCCCAGCCGGCATCGAGTCCCGCCAAAAAAGCGTCGCAGCTCGCAATCGACTCATCTATGCAAGGGCCGTAAGCATTGTCAAAATCGAGATATGCTCTCATCTCCTCACGCAGCCGCACGAGTTCATCGCGCCAATACCCCGCGCGATACTTCGCCTTTTCGATCAAATACTTGCCCCAAGGAGTCTCGGAGACATCCCAAACCGTATGCTCTTCATTCGCCAAAATTTCGGAAAATTCTTCGATTCGGCTCTCCAACCACTGTCGCGGTCTCGGATTGCTCTGTAGTTTCTTATGCGCATCGATAATCATTTCCGCAAGCCGCTTATCGTCGCGCCCCGTAGCCACAGCGTCGATCAAAGCCTTGAAAGAACCTGACGTCTCAATTTCCTCATATGCAGCATTTAGCACGTTCTCAAGGACCGCCGTTTTCAAAAGCCCGCTCTCACTATCGTCCATAACGCGAAAATCAGGCGCCAATTCCGCTAGATGCGCATGTTCGCGCAATAATTCGGTACAATACGAGTGAATCGTGCTGATTGAGGCCGCCCGGCATAATATGGACTGTCTGCGTAGCCGCCTGTTGTCAGGGTTGTCCGCCAGCCTTTCCAATATTTCGTCATATATCCTCCCGCGTAACTCGGAAGCGGCCGCGCGCGTATATGTAATGACGAGGAATTCATCAATGTCGTCACCATTCTCAACCATGTCCAAAAGCCGTTCAACCAGCACTTTGGTCTTCCCGGAACCCGCCGCTGCGGAAACAAGCAGCGATCTGCCCCTGTGTTTCACCGCAGCTTCCTGTTCCGCAGTCATAACGGCCTCGCTCATCGATCTGCCCCCCTCTCGACCTCTTCCCATATCTCCGCAACATCCATCTTGCGAATATATCTTCGCCTGTCCCCGTTCCCCTCGTCAAATGCGCAAACAGCGCGATATTCGCAATAACGGCACGCATCCTTCGCATCTCCGCGATAATATGGATCGCATTCGATATGCCCGCCGAGAATCCCGTCGGCAGCGCCGCGCAGCATCCCGGTAACATGCCTGCGCAAAGCCTCGAGCTGCTCCCGGCTCGCAAGGCTGTCGCCGCTGATCCCATTTTTCCCAACTTTCACGGGAAGATACCTCTTGGCCTCGCCATTCTCCATTGCATCGAGAACCTCATGGTCGTTCAGTATCATTCCGCTGCGCCGCAATGCCTTCTCCCTTGTTTTCATAACCAATTCATCAGAAGTATTGCGCGGCAAGCTCAGAATAACATCACGCGCAGGCACGTACAGCACGCCCGCCGGCGCAATTTGCATGCCATATCTTTCGCTGCCGTATAGCTGAAGCATAAACATGTATATGAGCATTTGCATATTCCTGCCACGAAAGACATCGGTCAGGTCAAAGGTCATATTCCCGGTTTTATAATCAACAACACGAATGAACAATGTCTCTCCATGTTTCCATCCATCAACTCTGTCGACGATTCCCCTCAGGTTGAATGTGTGTTCTTGCGAACGCGTTTCATGTTCATCAGACCTCTTGGTGGCTTCGACCTCAAAGACGGCATCCCCGTTGCCTCCGACGACACCGTTGCCTCCAACGCCCCCGGCGCCCCCACCGACACCGGCGCCAGTTCCAGCTCCGACACCCCCGACACCCCCACCGGCGGCACCCCCACCGACACCGGCACCAATTCCAGCTCCGCCACCCCCGGTTTCCCTTGTCCCCAAGCCCCCGTTGCCAAGCTCCGCAAAATTAAGCTCAAAATCCAAAGGCTCAAAGTCGCTGTTCCTCAGCTCGTCAATCATGTCCGGCACGATCCGCAGCACATCCTCCTCTAGCCTACGGAACAAATACACAAACCTTGCATTCTTCCCCTCAAACCCGAATAACTCGTCGTTTATATACTGTTCAATAAATCGCCCGACCAAGCTCTCGTAAAACTCCCGGCCAACATTCTTAAAACCAACAGATTCCTTGATTTCCCTGCACACCGCTTCAAGCACATAATGCATGAATGTCCCCGCCATCGGCGCGTCAAATTCTACAATCACTCGCGTCTCCAACCTCAGCCCGCTCTGCGCAAAATGTTGAAATCTGCAAGCATAGTATCTGTCCACCCGCGTCGCTGACAAAGACAAACCGGCCCCATACAGCTTCACGGCAGCATCGGAGGACAAGCTCCCACGCCCCATGCGCAAAATTGCATCCGCCCCCGCCAAGCGCTCCGCCCTGTCCCGGGCATCCTCAATAAAATACCGCCTCGCAGCCGAGCCGCTGTCAATCATGGCATATTCAAAGCAAGGCGCGATCGCGGCCGCCATATACTCCGCTTCTCGCAAAGAGGCTTCTTTCATGCCAAAAATAGCCAGAACGCGCTTGACAATATACGACGGCAAATCACCCCCATCGCACGGATATGTCAACACAAGACCCTGTGATGGCAAAGTCAGCGTGGAATATAGCATGTTCATCTCGCGGTAGAACCGCTCCTCTACCCCCGCAGGAATATCGGCGCCGTGCGAGGCAAGCTGCTCGCGCTCGCTGTCCGAAATCAGCCCGTTCCCTTTCTCTAGGAACGGAATGTTGCTGTCCGTGGCCCCCAATATGATCAGGCATTTCAATTCACGGCGGCGGCTCATAGCCATGCTCCCGAGCGCGGTCCTGTCGAGCGAAACCGGTATTGCGCCGACAGAATACCGCGACAATGTAATCGAAAAAAGCTTTCGGAATTCCACCATGCTGAGCCGGCTTTCGCCAAATATCTCAAACATTTGTTCCAAAGCGTTCATAATAATGTCCCAAATCTGCCTGTACTCATCCGCCAGCCGCAACTCGCCTCGTAAGTCCAGCTCGTCCGCTTTTGCGGACAATCGATTCGGGAGGTCTATCTCTTCTAAAAATCGGTACAAAGCGGCAATCTTTCCCCCCGTGTCCTCAGCATCTTTCAACCCTCCATGAAGATGCGTCAAGGGTCCCATCACCTTGATACGCAGGGTATTGAGCCTCTCCAAAGCAGCATTCGCCTCATCATCGCCAATATTCGCATATGGCGGCAGCACCCAGGCTCCGCTCCAGCCTTTCCCTCGAATATTCCATTTGAGCGCGTAATTCTCCAGCTCCGCGCTCTCTTCGGTCGAAATATCCGACAGCCCGGTTTTCAAATACTTGAATATCGGTCTATATTCCCACCCCATCACAGCCGCCTCTAAAGCAGCGTCAATCAGCGCGGCTGGAGGCCTGTCGAGAATGTCCGCTTTACCGCTCGAAAAGAACGGGATTCCATACTTTTCAAAAACATTCTCGCAAATCTGCGCATAATCGTCCCAATTGCGCGACATAACGGCAATATCGCGCCACCTATAACCATTACGGATGCGCGACCATATCTCATATGCAGCGTATTCGCATTCAATGTAACGTGTCGGAGCGGCATAGACTGTGACTGCATCGCATTCCCCCGCAAACTCGGCAGTATCATTTGAAAACAGGTTCTTTTCGAGGAACACCAGCCCCTCCGGCTTGGAAGTCTGGATAACAGTCATCGGGCTAATGCGCACATCGACGCCATATACGCCGGCGAGCCTTCGCAGTCGTTCAGCCGTTTTCATTGGGAGCGCAAAGACATCAGAATCGGCGCCATCCGGGTCGCATGTCAGGCATATCGTGATCTCCGCTCTTTTTCGCAGGAGCTCCTCGATGACACGCAATTCCTGCGCGGTAAAATCGTTGAACCCATCAAAGTAAATATGGCCGCCGCGCCCTTCCGCCACGCTGCCGGGAATAGTCTCGCTCTCCGCAAAACCCGCCACGCTGCCGGTAACAGGGCCGCCCTCCACAAAGCCCTCCGCGCCACCGGAGACGACGCCGCCCACCGCGCTGCTCCCTATCATCTCGGCAAGCAGCGCCAACCGGTCGGCGCCATCGCCGCCATAAACCTCAATCAACGCATTATACGCATGATAGACCAAAGAAATGTCGCGCAACTTGTCACGGAGAGGATTCGCCACCTCCGCCGCCAAGGCCTCCAACGCATCAGGAGAAATGCCCAAACTCTTTAACTCTTTAACAGCATCGAGCAGCATTGAAGGCATATCGATCCGCATCGCCTTGTTCCCATATACCTTCAAGCGCGCCATAACAGACTCCAACGCGCGATGCATGACAAGTAATTGCCCCCCGCTGTCCGGGAAAAACGCAGGCACGCCCCCGGCCTCCGCAAACACGTGGGCGCATAATCCCGTAAACGTCAGCGTCTCGCCATAAAGCGAAAGCCCGTCGCCGCATATAGCGCACAACAGCCTCTCCGCATCGTGCGAATACTGTTCCGGCACGATCAGTAACAATCCATTCTCGCCGATTTCGCCCCTGCGCTTTATATCGTTCATCACAAAAGTCGTTTTCCCGGTGCCTGCGCGCCCCATAATCAAAGTCAGCAAAAATACCACCCCTTACCGAAACCCCGCGCGATAACACCGCGCGGGGTCCGATTAACCTTTAAACAATTCTTATTGCGCGATAACCGACAACTCGCACATCCCATCCTCAACGTCAAACCCGACCAGTACGAAATATATCTCATTCTCATTGAGCTCCACGATGGTCCATGCGTCAAATCCCCCGGCCTCGTTATCTGAAAAAGTAATATACTCTCCCGCCGTGCTCATAATAACAATATAAGGATCGCTGTCCCCGGAGTTTGACGTGGCGAACTCCCATTCCGCAGTATATGCGGGAATGAACGTATATGCGGTATCGGCATTCACATTTGTAACCCCGCCTTCCGCCGGCAACAGCTCCGGAAGATAGACAGACAGCAAGCAAACGGGGTCATCCGCGCTGTAGAATTTTATCTCGATATAATACTCTTCGTCAGCCTTGAGGAAAGTATAAATGATCGCATTATAATCACCCGCGCTGTCGTCGTCGTATTGCATCTCCTCGCCATACTTGTCATAAATAGTGAGATATGGATCGAACTCGCCACTATCGGAAGTCTCGAAAATCCACAGCCCGTCGATGAACGGAACAAACTCCAGTATCACGGTATCCTCTATCGAGTACACGCCGCCCTCACTAGAAATAGGAACGCCCGACATCGTGCCCGGCCTGACAGCAGACCCCTCGCCAAACGAAGCGGTCAGGTCATACTCCCCTTGCTCATCGTAAAACCGCGCGTCGATGTAGTATGTCGATCCGGCGTACATGAACACGGAAACATAAGCATTCAAATCATAATCGGTGTCATCGCCCGCCGCGACGGCATCGCCGCTCGAATCCGCGATGGTCAAGATTGGGTCAAACCCATCGCTGTCGGATGTGATGAATTCCCATATACCGGACTCCGTAGGCGTAAACGAGAAAATCGAATCACCGAAAACTCGCACAGTCCCACCCTCAGGCGGTATGACATCGATCGGAGCACTGAACAGGACGGAAAGCTTGCAGCTCGCCTCTTCTTCGTAAAACCCGACGCGAATGGTATAAGTGACTCCCGCTTCCAGAACCGCAAATATTCTGGCATTCAAGGAATAGTCCATATCATCGTCTTCCATGATTATATTGCCGCGAACATCATATAATGTCAGCATCGGATCTCCATCGTTCTCCGACGTGGAAATCTCCCATCTGCCGGATACATCAGGAGTAAATGAAAACTCGGATTCATTTTCGACAATGACGACCTCGCCGTTCCCCGCCAAAACAACGACCACGGGAGGAGGAGGCGTATCGGGAGTCGGCGGCTCCGATGAAGGCGTTTCGTCCGGCACTGCAACAACTATGTCCTCCGGCACATCTTCCGGAGTAGCCTCGGTGACAACATCGGTAGTTTCATCTTCAGTCGAAGCGGCATCGGAAGAGCTCTCGTTCTTGTGCGTCCATGGCAGGACGTCCGTAAAGAGCCACAAAGCTCCGATCACAAGAATGACTACAACAACTGCGGCGGCAATAGGCATCCATACCTTCATCTTCTTTTTGTCCGTATCAGCCTTTTGCTGCTGCATATTCTGATAAGGCGCAGCATATGGAGGCTGCTGTGGCGGCGCTTGCGGCGGCACATAAGGCTGCTGCGGTTGTTGCGCATCATAGACAGGCATGTATACAGCTTGCGGCTGCTCATCATAGACTGGAATGCTGTCCACAGGCGGATATACCGGCGGTGCGTTGTCAATCGGCGGATACGGCGGCGGAGCGTCATATACCGGTGGCGGCGCGTCGTATACCGGAACGTTGTCCACAGGCGGATACGCCGGCGGAGCGTCATATACCGGCGGTGCTTCGTACACCGGAGCGTTGTCCACAGGCGGATACGCCGGCGGAGCGTCATAAACCGGAGCGTTGTCCACAGGCGGATACGGCGGCGGAGCGTCATATACCGGTGGCTGCGCGTCATATACCGGCTGCGGCGCATCATACACCGGCTGCGCATCGTATGCCGGCGCATCGCTCGGAACAGCGTCATACACCGGCTGCGCAGCCCCGCAAGACGTGCAGAACCGCGCACCATCTTCTAACTTATTCCCACATTCAACACAGAACATAAAACCACCTCAAATTCAAATTTGTACCCCCCATGAAATATAAACAAGACTATCATATAGCCAAAAACAAGTCAATAGACAAAAGAGCTGACACAGGGCAATCGCATAAAAAACAAATAGTTAGCAGGAAAACGTAATAGCAGCAAGAAAAACCATGTATAGGGGGTTGCAAAAAGAAATGCAATCCTCTATTGCTTTTTCTGACAATGTATAGTATAATATATTATACATTGAAAGGGGGAATCTGCTTGTCTAGCTATCCGGACTGGGTCAACGCATTCAAGGAGAAGGGCACATCGGTAAAAAAGGTCGGCAACGAGTACTACTTATACCGCACAACATCGAAGCGGGTGCCGGGGAAGAAATACCCTCAGCCAGTCGAGACGTACATCGGGACGATAACCAGGGAAGGCGTGGTCAGGACGAACGTGAGAAAAATATCCACAGACAGGGTGAGGGTCTACGAGTACGGGATGTCATACGCGCTGCAGTCGCTGTTGCCGGACGCGTTCCTGATCAATTCGCACGACAAGGAAACGCTGCGCTTCGCGTTCCTGCACATTGTCAAGCAAGTGTCGCCTAGAAGCTACCTCCTGAGGGGCGTCGAGCTGCCAACTATAGCCGAACTGCATATCAACCTAAATCTACAGTACAAAAGGTATGAGCGGCTCTCCGGGGTAACGGTTGAAGACCTGCGCCCGCTGTCGGAACTGTACCTGGTCGAGACGAAAGAGTGCGACATGCTGTCGGATGCCACGCCTGAGATGCGCGAAATATTGATGAAACTGGGGGTAGAGCTCAATGCTGTATAAATTCGAACCGTTGAACACGCTGGCGGCGATATTCAGCACTATAGAGGACCCACGCGACAACCGAGGCAAACGATACAAGCTGCTGGACATTTTCATACTGGCCGTGTTCGGGCTTTTGTGGGGGCACACGGACTTTACAAATATGGCACTTGAGCTGAAATACAAAGAGGGGTATTTCACGGAACTGCTCGGCCTTGAAAACGGGATTCCGTCGCACGACACGTTCAGCGCGGCGTTCAGCATCATCAACCCCGCCGAGTTCATGGAATGCTTCATCCAATGGATCGTCGAATTGACGCGCACAGCGGGGAAGCATGTGGCAATCGACGGGAAAGCGATCCGCGCCGCATGTGAAAAAGTGTACCAAAAGAAAGTACCCATGCTGATCAATGCCTTAGTTGTGGAGACGGGCATCTGCATCGGGCAGCTGAGGGTGGAAGCTAAGACAAACGAGATCAAGGGCATCCCTGATTTACTGGACTGGCTGGACGTCAAGGGCGCTGTCGTCACAACGGACGCCATCGGATGCCAGAAAGAGATCGTCAAAATCCTTGTCGGAAAAGGTGCGGAATTTGTCCTGCCTGTGAAGGACAACCAAGCCAACATGCACAACGACATCAAGCTGGAGATGGAGACGGTCATCGCCGAGCAGCGGTTCGAGGCGGAGAGGGCCGGGGCGTATGCAGAGAAGGGCATCAAAATCGAGACTCCGCTAACCGACAAGATGGGGGTCCACCAGGAGCTGGACCAGGGGCACTCCAGGATCGAGCGAAGGACCTACTATGTCTGGAACGACGCCTCCTGCATCTTCAAGGATGAATGGCCGGAAGTGGCGGCCGTCGGCATGGCGGTTAGGGAGCGCCTCGTAATACACCGTGACGAAGACGGGGAGATAATAGCGGAAAAGCCCACGGTCGAAACGGAAACGTACATTATCAGCAAGCATATGGCCGCCGAGGAGTTCGGGTGCTACTCTAGGCATCATTGGGCGATAGAGAACAGCCTGCACTGGGTGCTGGACGACGCACTGCGGGAGGACCGATGCACGGCGAGGAAAGGGCACGCGACAGAAAACCTTGGTCTGATGCGGAAGATAGTGTATAACCTGCTGAAACTGGACGATGCCGTTCAAGGCATGTCAGTGAGAGCGAAGCAAGTGTTTTACCGCAACAACCCGGACGCAATATGCCGTCTGATCTTCGAGGTCATTCCAGGCGCTAGCAGCTAAGCTCAGTCTCATGTTCTCATAAAGCATACAAGGGCTGGTTTGTTTTTGAAAGTAATGGCCAGCCTTTGGGCTAGTGCGCTCAATATGCAGCAAAGCCCTGCCGGGGTGGGCGCTGAGAGTCGCGGGTTTTCCCGATGTTGACGGGGTGGGGGCAGGGCGGCGCGGATGGTCTGCTCAGTATCGGATTTTGTTTTTTATGCGATTGCCCTGGAGCTGACATAAGAGCTGATCAATTTCATATGCGCATTCTCCACACCATATCGCATAAAGAATTATAAGCCAAACAGCGCTAAGCGCCGCCCTGCCCCCACCCCGGCAACGCACAGCCAACTCGCAGTTCACAGCGCCCGCCCCGGCAGGGCAGCGCTACCAACGCCTCAGTAGAGCTGTAGCAGTCCCTCGTCTATATGCTTGTATCGCGTGATTGTTCTTGCTCTATTCGAATGTCTCCCATGGCATTCCTGCTAGTGTTACCGAAATATTAATCAAAAGATCTGCATGATATGAATTCGGAAACGAGCCTATCGCTCAAATCTGAAAGCGACTTAATCACACCGAGGTTAGTGTACTCAAAATTCTGTGTCAAACTATCCCATTGCATGAATCCGAGTAAGTGTTCCTTGTTCTCACCATTTACTGTTGTACGTATATGGGACATGTGGCGTTCTGTTTGCAGCATCTGCAAAAGACGCGAGCTACCACCGTTATCAATATTGAGAAGCAAGCCGTATTTTGCGCCGGATACAAGGCAGTACCCTACCAGTTGTGACCACTCACTAAGACCTGCGCTTTTAACGAGCTTGACTTCCAATATAAGCAATTCAAACTCATTCGCATCTGTGATAAGAGCAAAAATATCAAGGTTTAGTGGGGGCACGCGTTTTGCGAAAGCCTCAGCACACTTGCATTCGTCAGGGTGCGCGGCAATGATGCGTTCCAGATTGGACTTTAACTCTCCAATGCCCCAATAAACAAACACATCTTTGCTGCTAACTGCTCTAAAATTGCTTTTTATCTGTGCTTCAATAAACTGCTGTATCTCGGGATAGTATGAAACCTCATTACGCATCATGCAAATCCTCCTCAGTAATTTGCCTGACGCAGATTTTGTATTCATTAGTAGGGTCAAAGGAGATAAGTCTTGCATAGACATTGGGATTATCCGCACCAACCAATACGCCTCGTTCGTTACCTACTAACATGAGAGGAGTGAGCAAATCGGGCTTACGGATTTCAATGCTTAGTAATGTATCTTTTGCTATGTGTCGCTCAATAATACCAATGTAACCTTTAGGTCGTTTGCCATAGAGTTCGTCATCATCAGCAATAATGTATGCTAAGGCTTTTAGGACCTCAGTTATCGGATAGCCATTTATATTATTTGTGCCATATATGTGAGATGAATTGTCATCTCTATAAAGAGATAGCAATGAGTAAGCTCTGATGCTCTGTACTTCGTAATTACGTAGCGCTAATAAAGGATTTCTTTCGACTTTATCTTCAATGCGCTCAATGGAATCTCTGTATTGAATCGGGAAAGGATTAATTAGCTCACCGAGATTATGGAAATTACTTCTAATCTTTTCATATGGCGCGTGTTCACAACCAAGCACAGCACAAAAGTGACGAAAATGAATGTAGTGCCCTCCACGAATGATCTCTGGCAGGCGAGTGTCGTTCTCAGCCGGATGAACCGATGATGGTGAAATGCTGATTTCCCTCTGCTCACATCGTTCTGCTATATTGATCTGTTGTTGCATGCTTCTGTTTTCGTTTGAAGATTCTGCTTTCGTGCGGAATGCAAATGCACCAAATCGAGCATATTGGTCAAGGAGGATGCGTAACTTAAAACCTTTATTCCATTGCGAATAGTACGGATTGCTCGAACAATGAATATTCGGATGATTCCAATTGACTTGATCTGCTATACAGTTTACGCTGTAAAGCAAGCGGCATAACTCACATACGAAGTTAAAATTATAACCTTTTATCTCGAGTGAAAGAATCTGATGGTTAACGTCAAAACGGCGTTGCGATTTTGCCATGCTTCCGATCGTATCAGCAAGCCCCGCAATGAAACGGCGTTTGAAATTGTCATCAACCAAATCTGAGATAACTCCGCTGATATCTGCATTTGCGCGGATTTCCCCATCACAAGCTATATCATATGAAGCCAAGTCATCAATTAGCGTTGAGATATCGCCTTCGCAAAGGATAGTCCAGTTGCCGCCTGTAGTTGCCTCATATTCGACAGAAAGTCCATAAACTGTTCGAAACATAGGCTTTACTGTACGCAGAATGTCGCCCGCGATTTCTCCGGCACGTTGTGGATTTTCTAGATAAGAACCCCATTTTTTATATGGTAGGCGGATTCTAAACGCATCTTCAGAATTTCCAAACACGCCCCCGCCAATAACCAAACCTAGGAGATATGCTTTGTCTGTGTTCATCATATCACTTTTCCTCAGCAAAAACTTGCTGCATAATTGCACCAGCAATGCACTTCGCCAGATTAACCGGGACTGCATTTCCAATAACTTTATACATAGCCGTGACATCACGTGGAGTATCATCAATAAACCTGAACGTGTCCGGGAATGTTTGGATGCGAGCTATTTCACGGATTGTATAACGTCTGTTTTCTGTTGGGTGAACGATTCCACAGTTTTCCGGTTGCGCTGATGCAGTAATTGTCCCGCATATTTCCGTACGAGCAAAACGCCTGTAAAAATTTGGAGAGTGATACTTTTTCATCTCATCACGGATTTTTTGGAAACGTGGCGCGAGGTGTTCATATGGTACGTTTTTCCATGAACCACCCTCCGGTATATAAGAAATCATTTCCAGCGCTTGTGGGGACAACTCCCAATGCACTTGATTTGGAACGTCTTGTGGTAAATCGAGTACGTTGCCGATATTGAGATTCTCTTTCGGTAGCTTATCGGGGAACACAAATGCTTTGTTCAAGTCTTTTCTAATGCCAATGAAAATTACTCTTTGACGATTCTGTGGGACACCGTAGTCGCTGGCATTCACAAGCTGGTATACGACATTATAGCCAGTATCGCTCATGTTCGATAAATCGTCCATAATCACATCAGCCAAGTTACGCCCATCAATATAATCTGTCGATAACAGACCTTTCACATTTTCAAACAAGATTACTTTCGGCATAATTTTTTCAATGATTCGCAGGCATTCCTTGTAAAGCATCCCTCGTGAATCATGAACTCCTTTCCGGCTGCCCGCATTGGAAAATGGCTGACATGGGAACCCGGCAGTAATAATATCGGCTTCTGGAATTTCGTCCTCCCCAATAGTTAAGATATCGCGCGGATCAATTTTTACCTCGTCCATCTCTACGTTAAGATCATACACGGCTTGGGCATCGGCGTCAAAATCATTAGCCCACACCACGTTAAAGCCTGATTGCTTAAAGCCGAGGTCAAGTCCACCACAGCCAGAGAACAAGGAAACCATTCGCGGGTCCCTGTTGATATCAGTAGCTTTATCTGCCACCTCATTATTCCAAAAGCCAAAGATTGAAGTCTGTCCATGTGCCGGTTCTGCTACAAGCATATGTGCTTCTTTAGTCCTATAATCAATAGGCTTATCCGCATCCTTCGGTATAAGCCATACTCGTCCTAATTTTACAGCGCCTTTAACATGCCCTGCACTACATAGAGTCTGGACTTGGCGCGAAGATATATTCCATTGCTCGGCGGCTTGTTGTGGTGTTATCCAATCAATCTCCATAATGAACCTCCAGATAGTTTGTCTCTATTATATAGCGTTTGAGCGATATGTGCAAGTGCCGCACCCATCTAGTATGAACAAATTTTTAATCGCATAATAATCATAGCATATTGTGTGTGTCATAAAACGGACTCTTGAAACAACTCGTAAAATCATCCTTTCAGAGGCATGTCGAGCTCACGCCCCCCGCCTCAACAATCAAACTCCAGCAACCCGCGAATCTGCGAAACCTCATCAATCCCCGGAAAAACCTCAACAAGCCGCAACCCATCGGCAAACAACTCAAAAACGCAGCGCTCCGTGATGAAAATCACCCTCTGCCCCCGCCTGACGGCGTTCGCGCCCGCAAAACTGACCGCCGAAACCGCGCGCCTGAACTTCCGAATATCGCCCTCCCGCACGATCCTGACGCCGCCATTCTCCCTCACGGCCACAAGACCCTTCGCGGTAAAACTCATGCAAAACACGATAGTCCCAGTAGAATGAGTAATATTCGCAAGGCCGCCAATGCCTGAATATCCGCCCGGCAACCTATGCGAATTTACATTCCCAAACATATCAGCCTCCAACCCTCCAAGGAAACAAATATCCAGCCCTCCGCCATCATAAAAATCAAACTGCGTGGCCATGTCGCAAATCATGTCAGCCCCGATAGTGGCGCCAAAAGCCTGCCCCGGCGCAGGCAACCCCCCGACGCCGCCCGCCTCGACAGTGATAAAAACATCCTTCAAAATGCCAAGCTTCGACGCATATTTTCCCATCATCTCCGGTATCCCAATTCCGATATTGACGATATCTCCGGGCCGCAGCTCCCGCGCCGCCCTCTCACCGATAATCTCAGCCGTCTCATCCCTCGGATCAAAGCCCGAACCGGTCCTTGCGTTCTTCTCGGCCAACTTATTGATATAGTAGTCCATATGAGTGGTCGGCACATGGATGTCGCCGGACAACGCCGGATTATACTCACCCTCGACATAAGCGTTCTCGCAAACGACCACGGCATCGACCAGCAGCCCCGGCACGATCACATTGCGCGGACGTGCAAACTCGTGGCTCACGCGCTCCACCTCGACAATGACGACGCCGCCGTTGCGCTTCGCCGCTTGCGCTGTCGCCAAAGCGTCGACAATCAAATATTCCTTCTCGAACGAAATATTCCCGTTCGGATCGACGGTCGTCCCCTTTATAAACGCAACATCGATCTTCGGCGTGCTATATAAAAGATACTCAACACCCTCAATCTCCCTGATCCTGACGAGCTCCCTTTTCGAGACATCGTTAAGCGCATAAGTATCGACCCTGGGATCGCAATAAATGCCAAGGCCAACCTCAGTCGGCACCCACTCCTTCCCCGAAGCGGCGGCGCGAATAGTATGCGACAAAACGCCAAGCGGCAAGCAATACGCCTCAATTTCTCCCGCAAGAGCCTTTTTCACAGCAGAAGGCATGCTCCCATAATGCCCCGCGACAATCTCACGCACGGCTCCGGCATCGATATACCTGTCCGCAAAACGATTCACATCCCAAGCGCCGAAGCCGGCCGCGCAGAAAAGCCGCAAATCCCTTGGCGTACCGGTCTCCATATAACACTCGTATAACGCATCATGCAGGGCTTCCGGATTCGACCAAGCCAAAAAAGAATTTATGGCAATGCAATCGCCATCCTTGATCAAACCAATCGCCTCTCGTGCAGAAACAATCTTGAACATAAACAAACACCTCAATTACAAAGTGACTACAATTCACGCCCAATGTCATTACGTTAAGAAAGCCATTTCTGATTGGCGTGTAGGGGCGAGGCTTGCCCTCGCCCATTTTCCGGTGCATTGCGAGATGGGCAAGCCCATCCCCTACATGGGTGCTGTCTTAGCTTAATGACACTGAGACCTGGCCAGTAACGATAAGTATACCATACGCAACGATAATTCAAAACAACTATTGAACAAACGCAACAAATCTGGTATAGTGTGAGATACCAAAAGCACCTGGGAGACCACCGAACATGAAAAACAACAGCCGGCACATAATAACCATCGCCGCAATGCTCATCGCGTTGCTGGCGCTTATTGCCGCCTCATGCGGCACCCCGCTACGCAAACCCCTCGACGACCCATCGCCGCCGCCCGTCGAAACGACGCCCGGCATCGATGCCGACGCCCAAAACGAAGACCCGCTAGGCACGGACACAATGCCCGACGACACCACAACGCCTGTCACAAAAGACGACGGCCCCCCGCCTTCCGTATACCCGGGCCCCGATGTCGAGCTATTCCCGTACAACGGCATCGTCGAGCACATATTCTTCCATGAGGTCATCGCTTACCCCTCGCTCGCCTTCGACGGCGACTCCCAGCAAAAAAACTTTGACACCAACATGGTCACCGTGTCCGAATTCAAAAAAATCATCGAGAGCCTATATAGCAAAAACTACATTCTTGTCAATATCAACGATGTTTGGTCGGAATACACCAATGACGACGGCGAAATAAGGATGCGNAGGAACGCTCTCATGCTCCCGGATAACAAAAAGCCCATCATCATTTCGTTCGATGACATCAGTTTCTATGAATACATGCAAAGCAACGGCTTCATGCACAAGCTGATCATCGGCGAGGATGGCGAGATTTGGGCAGTCGGCGTCGATCCCGATGGCAACCCGGTGACGTCCCAAGACCTCGCCGTGGTCACGATTATCGACAAATTCGTTAAAGAACATCCCGATTTCTCGCTTGGAGGGGCAAAGGGCTGCATAGCTCTCACGGGTTATGAGGGCATCCTTGGATATCGCACCCAATTCGACGTCAACAACAACACTCCGGCCGCAAAGCTCAACCGTATGCAAGAAATCGCCAGAGTGCGTCCCGTGATCAGCAAGCTCAAATCCACGGGTTGGTACTTCGCCTCGCACAGCTATGGGCATATAGCGATCGATAAAAAGCCTCTCGAAGAGGTCAAGGCCGATGCGACGCGCTGGATGGACGAAGTTGGCTCGCTTGTCGGTGAAACAAAAATTTTCCTATATCCTTTCGGTGCCCGCCTCGACGGCGACGATGTCGACAAAACAGGCCCGGCCTTCAAATTCTACCACGACCTCGGTTTCCGAGTCTTCGCCTCCGTCGGATATGAGTCATATGTCAAGATCAAAACGGATATCGCCGCTGTCATCTGCGACAGGATCAGCATTGACGGCACGCGCTTGAGAAACTATCGCAACGAATACAACAGGTTTTATAATGTCGCCGAAGTTTTCGACGATGTGCGTCCTGCGGAATACGATAAAAAATGGTAACAAAGCGCCTATGGTTATTAAGCGTGGGCTATAAACGTGGGCTATTAAACGTGGGCATTAAACGTGGGCTAATAAACGTGGGCATTAACACGGAGTTCTAACGTTGAGGATCTAAAATGAGGCTCCGTATTGCAATCATTATTGCGCAAAAACTCTTTCAGCGCTCGCTGTTTCGAGATACAACGAGGGGGGCGAACCAGCACGGCGCCGGACAGTTTAATAATAAATCCGTTAAGGAGGATATCAACATGAAAGGCAAACAAAAATTCTACATTTGCAACCATTGCGGCAATCTCGTCGGGCTCATCAAGGACAAAGGCGTGCCTCTGGTCTGCTGCGGCGAGTCCATGTCAGAGCTGGTCCCCAACACCGTTGAGGCCAGCACTGAGAAACACCTTCCGGCTGTGACTGTGGCCGGCGACGGAATCAATGTCCAGGTCGGCAGCGTGCTGCACCCGATGGAAGAAGCCCACAACATAATGTTCGTGTATGTGGAAACCGAGCACGGCGGCCAGCGCAAATGCCTCGACGTCGGCTCCGATCCCGTCGCGTCCTTCGTCTTCAAAGACGACAAGCCAATCGCTGTCTACGCATATTGCAACCTCCACGGGCTCTGGAAAACCGAGATATAAAACAGAGCGAAACACACTGGCAACCGCAACCGCACAGCCACTACATATTATCCGCGTCGTAGGGGCCGATGCCCGCGCGTTAGCAAAAGCGACGTAAATCCTCTGGCTTTAGCCATGGGGAGCGTCAGACCGATAACCACTTTGAAACAATTTACGCCCAATATCTACAGGCTGCAGGAATACCACCTGCAGCCTGCTCCATTCATGCCATTCGCAGCGGCAACCTCCCGCCGCCCCGCGCGCGCCCACCGTCAATCAATCACCGCGCACAAAGCATTCGGCGCTCGCACCATATCATAACGATTCTTAACAAAAGCAACCCCTGCCAACACCGGACACGCAACCGCGGCAAAACCGAAAAAATACCCGCCGGCATCGCCAACAACGCCCGCCGAAAACGCTCGCGTGATGTACGGCGAAACAACCCCGGCGGCGGCAGGCGCCGCGCAAGAAACAAGCATCGCAGCCAGCGTTGAATCAGAAGCGCAAACCAAGTTTGATACGCCAAATACGCAGCGCGGCACAAAAATGCCGAACGAGCAGCCAAAGACCAACATCGCAGCCACGGCAGCAACGGGCGAATCGGGAAAATACCTGACAAACGCAAAACCAACCAACATCAACAAAAACGACACAGGCAAGATATCATCTCCAAGAACCTGCGATATCTTTGAAAACAAGACCCCTCCGAAAACTCCGCCCAAAAGCATGAGCATCAAAGCGTGGCCTGCAGCCTCGCCTCCTGCAAGGCTCGCCTCCGCAAGCTTTGCCGCCTTGTCGACGCCCACGACATTAAATAGAGTGGCAAAAAGAAACGTCATTACCGCAAAATAATACACGCCTCCCGGAAGCCTCGCGCTCTCGCCGCTCCTGCCGCCGGCAAAATGCTGAATCTCCTTCGGCAAAAGCAAAAATGTAATAACGGCGACACTAACGATTACAAGCGCGATCAAATGCCCTCCATACCACAGATGCAACTCCAAAACACCTGCAATGATCCCCAGGAGAATGCACCCAAAGCAGCTTAGCGCAAACTGCATGCCGCAAAGGACGCGCCGCTTGTTGACGTCAAAACAATCAAACACCAAGCTTTGCACCACAGGCACAAACAACCCAATACCGAAGCCTAATAAAGAATTCATGGCAAAAAGATGCCACACTCGAGTGTTCAAAAGCAGCGCTGACACCCCGCTCAAAGCCGCCAGCCCCAGTCCTGCCAAGACAATCGTCCGTCTGGAAGCGACATCGTTCCGCACAAGAACGACCGCCACAATGCCGCCCAATATGGCGCATATGTACGGCATCAAAGCAGCGACCTCAAGAGCGCGCCGCACGTCGATTGCGAAAACCTGCAACACCGCTGCGTCAAATCCCGGAACAATCGCCAAATGCGTCATCTGCACAAAAGCGATGCCCAAGATCGACCATAGCAAAGCTTCATTATTCCTGACCCTGACCATTTCACACCACCTCCATGATGCAAAATGGTACATCAACCATAAAGACCTGAAAACACCCCTTATATAAAAAATTTAAGCGCAAAACACACCTCAAATGAAGGGGCGGCAACCTGCCGCCCCGGACGCGCCGTTGTAGGGCGCGGCTTCCCAGACGCGCCGTTGTAGGGCGCGGCCTGCCTCGACCGTTTTCACGTGAGTCACGAAAAAACGCTGTTGTATCATTCATCACGACATAGTACAATACAAGAAAAACAGCCGTAGGACAGGCAAAAACACAACAGCCGTCATCTAAAGAGGAAAGAACTACAAAATGAATGAGCATTGGAACGAAGGCAGCAGCCCGCCGCCAAAAATTACCTCAAATACATTCTTCATTTCTGCATTTTTGCTGCTTATCATTGTTGTATGGACAGCTTTATTTGCCCTGCCAGCCCCCGTCGAAGCGCGCCTCGAAGACGTGAGCATGCAGGACCTGTCTGACAGAGATTTTACCAACACGATATACTCCAATGTTTATGGCTGGGAGTCGTACCCGGAAGAGCTGTACACGCCGTCTGACTTTGCAAGCGGAGACGTTATAACGCGCCCCCGCGCATACGACGAGGTGGACTACAGCTCCGTGCAATATGCTACTCACAGGCTGCGATTCACACTTCCGCCGGATAAAACATACGGGCTTCTAATGCAATCTGCCGACTATTCCATGCGCATTTATATCAACGGCGTTGATTTTAACAACGTAGGCGTCCCCGGCAAGACGCGAGAAACGACAATACCGCGAACCTTAAAACGTACATACTATTTCGCGACGCAGACGGGCGAAGCCGATGTCATCATACAGACAGCCAACTTCGTCCACCGCGAAGGCGCCTACCCGCCGAAGTTCTATATCGGCGCGGCTACGATGATTGCAAGGAAAAACGACGCAAACCTATTCATGTCTTGCGCGTTGTTTTTCTGCCTGGTTACAGCATCGCTATACAACTTTGGTCTGTTTCTAATTGACCGTAAGCGAAAAGCGACGCTTATGTTCTCCGTCTGCTGCCTGCTCATCTCCTTTTTGAACTATAAAACGCTTTTGGATTTCTTCCCGAATTATAACTGGTTCTTCGCTATTCGGTTCGAATATATAAACCATTACCTGATCTTCGCGGCGTTCGCGTTCTTCCTTGAAACACTGCATCCAAAGCTTCTGCGCAAAGCCGTCGTCCGCGTGTTCTACATCATTGCGGGCATATATATTGTCGTCACGCTGGTTGTCGCCCCAAAAATCTTCACGTTATTTTTGTATGGTTTTGAAGCCGCCGCCGTTTTGACCGCATTATATATTCTCGTTCGCCTCGCAATGAACCTGAAAAACAGAAAGCCACAGCATGTTCTCACATTTGTCGGAACGTTGGTCGTCGCACTACCGGGCTTTTTCGATATCTTGATCAAGCTTCAATTATTCCCTATCGAGAACACTATCGGGCTGGAGTCAGTTACGCCGATCGGCATGGTTTTCATGGTATTTTGCATATCGCTGGCCGTCGCGCTGGATAATGCCGAGACTGAACGCGATTATGCGAAAGCACAGCAGGAAATCGCGGATATTCGGGCGCGGCTTGATGCTCTCGCGAAGGCTTCGCCGATGGGAGTTACCATTCATATAAGCGACTTAGGCCTTTCCCCGCGCGAAACGGAAATAGCAATTCTGTTGCTCGGCGGTAAAACACGTGACGAAATCGGAAATTTGCTTTTCCTTTCCGCCGGCTCCGTCAACACATACTGCTCCCGCATTTATAAAAAAGCCGGCTGTTCGTCCCGGGCGGAGTTTGCGCGCCTTCTCAATTATGAGGTAGATACATAATCAATATCAACAGATAAACGGCCTCTTGTCATTGGATAACGACATGACAAGAGGTCCATTTTTGTGTAAAAATATGATGAATTTCAACATTGGGGGTATTTTCTTGTGAAACGCTATTTATGTAGAATTATTTCGGTTATTCTCACGCTTTGCATAGCAATCGGCATGCTTCCTGTAACCGCGCTAGCTGGGCCTGGTGGTTTGTTTATTGTATCGTCATCGCCGACAGATGGAGCGGTTGTTCCGATCACCCTGAGTCAAATATCTGTCACATTCAACGAGGCTCCTATTGGCTCAAACAGTGAAGATTCTGCGTCGATCACGCTTACGGATACTGACAGTTTTAATAGTTTTGCTTATAAGTCTATTGGCGCACTCGTGCCGCAAGACGACATATGGTCACTATCCGGAAATACAGCCACCATTGACATTCCGGCAGGTTTTTTGAGATACGGAATTGTGTACAACGTGGTAGTAAGCGATTTCTACAGTTACAATAATGACGATTGGCTGTCTACAACTCAATTAATCACCTTTACCGTGGAAAACGATCCGTCACCGCCAACTCCGCCACCTCCGCCACCTCCGCCGCCGCCCACCTATCCCGTCGTAACCGTCCAACCTCCCACGCTGACGGTACGGCCGAACAACAACACGGACAGCCTTGTTGAAGTCACTATCAATGACGAAACAGGCGGCGGGGATGTATCGCTCACTTATCTCGGCGACGCCCGCGAGGAACCGCTTGAGATCAGCATGCTCAAAGACGCAGGTTTTACTAACACATCCGCTCTGACCGTGACGCTCCGGGACGTCGAGGATATGCTGGCGAGCTACCGTTACGCGCCGGCAGATACTGCCTATACGCCGCAAATCGACTATAAGCAAAAGTACGAGGAGAATCTGTCAAATACGATAGCCGCCGGAGCGAGCATTTACAATAACCTCATTTGGGAAGCGAATCAGTTCCACGTCATGTATGTATCGCAACGAAAAGACGCTTATGATTATTATAATAACCCGGACTTTTTCCGCTACCTTAAACAAGACGCCGACAAAAACGGCGAGACCCTGCTTGATATCGAGGACAGCTACTTCATACGCGCAGCGTACACATTCGCGCGCGACATCGTCAGCCCATATCAAGATTATCTGAGCGCTAATGCCGCCGAAGCATTATATGCCGTCGCTGTAGACGATTTTGCCGACCTGGCGCTTATCGGATATTATTACCTGCAGCCGCAGGAACGTTCCGAATTGGGTCTCAATGTCAAACCGCTTGCCTCATACGGCTTAACCGATGACCGGCTCAACGATTATCGTCTTAACGTACGATATCAACTCCCGGATTTCAGTGGCGTGCCCAAAAACGGAAACGGCCTGTCCGATGAGGCGATCTGTGTACGCGAGGAATTTTTGATTCAGGCAAGAGAGGCTATGAAAGACGACACGCTGCGATATATGTTCCTTGCGGAAGTTGACGCTCAGCGCGCCGCCCTCCGTGCATACGTAAACTATTTCGATGCGGCAATATCGGCGCTGTACGCGAGGGATCCGTTTGGTTCCAATGCAAATCCACAATCCGATGAGACGTTCATTACATGGAAATCTATCATATCCGTGCTTGATTTCGATTATTTTACCCGCTCGTATTTCAGCGCCAGGACGGGCGTGCCGGTCTTCGACCTGGACGGCGATTCCGGCGGTACGGCAGCGGCCCTGTCTGCGGCGCTTGAAACCACGGCTCTGACTGTCGGGGTGACCAGCTTCTTTTTAGCGGCCTATGGCGGCTCATTTCCCGGTTGGGCGGTTTTTGCGGTCGGAATGAATTTTGGTATTTCAGCCGGAATCATGGTAATCGCCCCCGTCATCGCGGTAGCGGGCATTGCGGTTTTGGTGTGGTCTTTCATCGAAGTGGGACTCAACCCCGCGAACGCCGCAAAATTCTACATTCCGCTGGGTCCGAAAGAATACCGGTACAGGGACGAACAGAGAAAAAAGGCCGAGGAAGAAGAGCGTAGAATGCTCGAACAGGAGACGTCAAAGCGGCAATACTACATGAGCCTGCTTGAGTCGATCAAGTATTGGAGCAAAACCGAAATCGAATACGATTATATGTTGATAAAATACTCAGGAAAGATCCCTCCGGAGCTTTCCCCGCTCGGCAGCGCCTCAAACAACAGCGCCGGTTCCGGTTATTCACGCGATATGTCGGGTTACGCAAAAGAACACGGTGTCGATTTGAACAGCTACGCATCCGTGTATCTGTATTTCCGGGAAAACGCCGCAACGGATTATTGGAACGCTTTCTGGATGATATGGCATCACACGATAGTCAAGCGATACGAGCAGCTCAATCCACCCATTGATTGGGAAGCGCTGAACCAAAAATACCTGATCAACGTCTTAGAGGAGGAACACATCGTTTTCTTCGGCACTCCGGAATACGCAATGTTGGAAATTAATTATAATCCCGCCTATCTCAAAACATATCCTGAAAACGGCATGGTGGATATGCCATATCACGGCTTGACGTTAAGCGTGAATTATCCCATAGGGCTCAGGACTGACTCTCCGCTCATCTACCTTGTCCCCTACACGACAAATCTCGAGACAATGTCCGGCGGCAGATATAGATTCGACGGGATGACTTCCGCAAATGAAATCAGCGCTCCCCCCGATTTTTCAACGGCAAAACAAAAAATCGAGGGGTATGAGTACGACGGCGTGACTATGAGTGTAAGAATACCGAACGAGATGCTCAAGCCGGGGACGGATTACACCATAGTGATCTTATATGCGGAGCTGAGGGCGGGGCAGCCTTATCCGCCTATAGCGATCCATTTTTCCACAAGGCCGGGCGTTACTATATATCCTGCAGATATGGATCTTTCGTGCGACTATTTGGTCAGACCCTCCTCTATCGGCAAAATCGAGCAGGGCGACGCTCTGGCTGTCCTGAACAACGTGCAGAAAGGGAAATCTTCGGTGCTGATCGACACAGTGGACATGCCCGCCGGTCAGTATAGCATCATATATAAAGAGGGAGGGCGCACGGCCACAGCGAATTTCTATCTTGACGACTACGCGGCTATTTTGCCGGACGCCGGCAGCCTTTCGACTTACGGCGGCAGGCGCTTTGCAGTCCGCGAGCAATATCCTTGGTTCAAGGTGGAATACGCAAGGGAAGCCGAAAACCCGGAATGGCAGGAATATACAGGAACGCAGCCTGTGGAGGGCGCGGTCAATCTTTTGACCGGGGTATTGCCTGTGACAGCTGCCGGCAGCTATGTGATACGGCTCTCCCTCGGTTATGAGGCCGGCAAGCCGCTCTATGTTACAGATAAGAAGTTTACTATTTACGATCAGTTCTCTTTTTCGCAAGACACCTACTCTTTCACAAACAGCGCTTCAAGCTTCGGATATGGCGGCGGCTACAAAATTCCTGATACAACGTACTCTCAGGTGCTTGGCGGCGATTTTGTGAAAGCGGCGCAAATGACCGGATTTTTCGACTCAAACGTTTGGGCGGGCAGTTGCTTCGGGCTGACCGCGTCGGCGGCGATCCTGTATCAGTTGTCGCCGTTCAGGGCATATCCCGATGTACAAGCGATGTTCGGCAACATCGGCGAGACGCGGCTGTCATCAATTTCCGCGCCGGGCAGTCCCACCGGCGCAGTCACGCAGACGGTGGAAACGTTCCAGATAGCGCAGCTTGCGGACAGCGTGCGCAAAGCGCGGGCAAACAACACGTACGGCACATATAACAACAGGACTTATGACCCAACTGCGGGCATGGTTTTAACGGAAAACCTCGGAACAAAACAAACGTTGAATCAAATCATCGGGTACGCCAAGGCCGTCGAAGCCGGGCATACCCCTATACTCGTTGACATCTACGGCATAGTGCCCACAAGAGTATTCTCAGATAATACTATCATCACCGGCATGCCGGCAGGGCATACCTTGTTGCCGTACCGAGTAGATGATGCCGGCGGTGGGAATTACCGTGTGTACGTATACGACCCCAACTATCCGCAGAACACCGCCTGCTATATTGACATGAACCCAGAGCAAGGCACGTGGGCATATATGATGCACTTTAGTAATGTCATTGAGTACATTGGAGCAGGGTTTATACAGATGCCATCAGGCAATACAAGGGATTTATCCATCCTCTGGGGCACTTCGGCGCCGCAGATGTACGGCTACCCCTTCCATCTGATCGACTATGTAACGGTCGATGATATTCTTACAGGCATGAGCAACGTGAACGGCGATTATCAAAAACAAGCCATTGTCAGCGGATACTCCGGTGTTTCAGTCGAAGCCGCAGGCGGCGGCTCCGCCGGTATACGTGAATACATTGTGCCCGGTATGACAGCGGATTCTGTCCTCGTCTCTCCATACAGAATGTTCGACCTGCCGGCCTCCGGCGCATACACGTTCAGTTTCTACGGCGATAATTACAGCGGGTCCGATGGCGCGAGCGCTTGTGTATTGGACGGTGAAAAGAGCGTATCGCTGAATACGGATGACTCCGCCGCTATCGTAACGCTTGACGCAAAAAACGGAGCGGCAACTATCATGTCGGACGAGAACCTTCCCGTCACAGTCAGTTTTATTGATTTGGCAGCGCGNTGTGAAATTCAGGTGNCCGGCAATGCATCNAAAGCGGCAAACCTATTTGTTACTGCCGGAATACTCCAGATTGACGGTTTATATGGCGATGTGAGAATCAATGCGGTAAACAACGGGCAAACAATTACCGCCGTCAAAAAACTTGACGGCGGCGCGGTCGCTTTCGATACAAAAAACCTTGAACAGCGTGACCCTGTCAGCGTGGTCAATCCCATCAGCGTAGTTTTCAACGATGTCAAACCTGACGCCTGGTATTACAGCCCCGTGATGTATGTCTATGACAAAGGCCTCATGCTAGGCACAAGTACCGATCCCATGCTGTTTTCACCAAACACCAATCTAACAAGGGGCATGGCGGTGACGGTTCTCTATCGCATGGCAGCGGTAGAAAAAAATGCCGAATTGACAGGGGACAATGACGCATCAAACTCCCCGCTCCAAACTCCTGGCTTCTCCGACGTTGCCGAAGGCGCGTGGTATGCTGACGCGGTGAACTGGGCGGCGCGCAATGGCATAGTCCAAGGTTACGGAGACGGGAGATTCGGTCCGAATGATAACCTCACGCGGGAGCAAATGGCAACTATTCTGTATAATTACTGCAAATTAAAAGGTATCGACATTTCAGTAGGAGAAGATACAAATATCCTGAGTTATCAGGATGCTTTCGACATCAGCGAATATGCCGTTCCGGCGTTTCAATGGGCCTGCGGCGCAGGAGTTATCGCCGGTAAACCGGGTGGATATCTCGACCCCCGGGGGACTGCCACAAGGGCTGAGGTCGCCACTGTATTTATGAGATGGCTCATACCATTATCTTCCCTGTCGTCTCCGCAATAAAAGTATCCTTATATCTATCGGCCAAATGCGCAAACGCCGCGCGCGCCTCGCCCTCGTCAATAAAAAGCCCGAACACCGCAGGTCCCGACCCCGTCATGGCTGCGCCCAAAGCCCCATGATCATTGAGCGCATATTTAATCGCATTGACATCGCGCGAACCACGCGGTAAAACATCCTCAAAAACATTATACATACGCCTTGCCACACCGTTCAAATCGCCGGCGGCCAGCGCGGCGACAATCCCGTCCGTATCAGGCCTCGCGCGGATTTTCTCGCACCTTATCCTCCCAAAAAGCTCCGGCGTCGAACATGAAAAAGGCGGCTTGCAAATAACAACATAGCAGTCCGGGATCGGTGCCAAATCAGCCAGCACGTCGCCCCTGCCCTCAGCAAGCCTTGTTCCCCCGGCAATGCAAAAAGGAACGTCAGAGCCAACGCCTCTGCCGATTTCCTCCAGTACGTCGGCTCCGAGATTCGTTTGAAAAATCCTGTCGAGCAAACGCAGCACGCATGCTCCGTCGGCGCTCCCGCCTCCCAGCCCCGCGCAAACAGGAATCCTCTTTTCTATCTTGATTTTAGTCTCAAAGCCACTAATGCCTGTATGTGCATAATACGCAAGGGCCGCCTTCGATGCAATGTTTCTTTCGTCGCCGGGCAGATACGGAAGTCCCGAATCTATTTTCAATCCGCTGCCGGAAACGCATTCGACAGTAATCTCATCACAAAGGTTGATGCTCTGCATCACCATCTTCATATTATGGTATCCATCATCCATCTTCGATACGATATCGAGCGAAATATTTAGTTTTGCATACGCCAATCCTGTTTCAACCATTGCCCAATTTCCTTCTGAATATATACATAACGTGAGGCTCCGCCCCACAACCCGAATGCTGCACCAGCGCCGTCAAGCATTCTCAAAAAGCATGCCCATCAGCTCCGTGCCATCGGCGACGAACACCCCTCGCTCCGCATCCGCTTCGCAAAAACGGCGCACTGCCTCGTTGCCACGCCCTGCCTCGTTCCCGCGCCCCGCCTCGTTGCCGCGCCCTGCC